>JADEYI010000091.1_pt1 | contig 165997 bp, 246 predicted proteins | sample 8542331 | NCBI WGS metagenome assembly JADEYI01 (sample SAMN16510988, study PRJNA670497) | mine drainage metagenome | isolation source: biofilm near Copperflume 1 | place: Germany: Marsberg coppermine Kilianstollen | collected 2018-02 | reverse complement strand
ACTTGGCCAGCATGGTCCTAGAAGAAGCAGTGAAGGAGAATTGGTTAGAGTGCACTAAAATAAACTCAAGTTCGTGCTTCTGGGCCGGCACACAGCCAACCTACGTCGATCGTGGGGTGTTCAATGCGCACACTTGGCCAGCATGGTCCTAGAAGAAGCAGTGAAGGAGAATTGGTTAGAGTGCACCTCTCTCGGCCGGCGGGTCGGGCGCGGAGGCCATCTTGTTGCGGCGCCAGGCGCCGTGGCCGGCAGCATAGTCCAGGTCACGGCGCGTGATGATGCCGCGCACTCGGCTGTTCTCATCCGTTACGCACAGGTGGCGCAGGCCTAGCGATACGAATGCCATGTGCGCGCGCTCTGCTGGCGTCTCCGGCCTGCACAGACATGCATGCACATAAGCTCCATTTGACGTTGGCCAGAGAGTTCCGCTCCTGCTTCCTGATCACTGTGACTGTGCACCTTTGGAGAATATACATGGAAATTTGCTGCTGTTGCTGCTGCTGCCACCAAAGAGCAAAGCCTGCATGCCTAGTTCCTTCCTGCAGCAAGTGACAGTTGGCAGGGGCGCTTCCGCTGCAGTAACTCTCAAACCTGCAATGTGCTAAGGCATGCGATCGTGGGATGCATGCTTGCTGCATCAAACAAATGCAGTCATGGGGAAGGGCCGGGCCTCACCGCACGGTGATGGGCCCGCAGTCCAGAAAGGGGCGCAGGTCCATGTAGAGGCGCGGCTGGCGCAGGCTCTCGCCGTCCGCAGGAAAGGGATTATACGACTCCAGATCAGGGTGACTCCCAAAGCCCTTGTCCCCTGAGGGCTGCCGAGCCATGCACCACCTGCGCTCAACACACAAGAAAGCATCACCAAATGGCCTGCACAGTATGGAGACAATATGCTCCTCATGATGGCCACAATTGCCCAGTGGACATATCCACTTGTTGCGAAGAAATCCATGACAGGAATATAGATAGATGAATGAGCTGCAGTGGAAGCAGGGAGGTAGGCGGCGCACGTTTGGGTGTCGGAGTGGCGGTGGTACATCCTCATGCTGCGGTCCAGCTTGAGCTCCCGCGCCAACCGCTCCCCGGCCTGTTCCCGCGTCAGCGCAGCCCCCCTCTCGTCGCAGAACGCCTGTGTACACACACCCTCTGCTCAGGGCCTCCCAATCTCGCAGACCTCAGCGCGTGCAGCAGCAAGTAACAGGAGAAGTCTGCGGCCGCACGCATGGGCTCTTTTGTAACCCTGGACCCTGGACTACCAGAAAGTCTTCCCCATGCTGTAGCATGGCAGAGTAACCCATCCTGTAGCATGATTAGGCCAGAGATACATGAAGACATGCTTGGCAAAGGGGGAAGGGAGGGAGAGGCGCACCCTGTTGGCAAGGAGCACCATGAGCTGGCTGCGCAGGATTACGCCTTCTAGGGGGCCCTCACGGCTGGCGCTCCCGCGGGTCGCATCTGGGCCGGGGCCGGAGTCGGACTCGTCCTCCATTTCGTCGTCATCGCAGTCGCCCGGCATACCGCGCACAACGGGGAAGCCGTTGTGAGAGCAGTGCCGCAGCACCCGCACCACATACCCCACGCTCTCTATCGTTCGAAAGCTCCTGCCAGGCCAGAACACGCATGTGAGAACACCCATCATACCACTTTATTGTCCATCGCTGTCCCTCCTTTTCTCTTTCCTTTTGTAAGTCTTCTTTCCTGAAGCTGTTGCAACAGACGTGACATCAAGCCTGCATGCTCCACTCAGCGCTCACACGCTACTGCAAGCACGGTCTGTAAGCTTCCAAGTGGTCCCAGTGCAGCACCATTGTTAAGTGGGGTGCCTACCAGACGGCTCGGCTCGCTATCTGCCCCGCTGATTTGGCGTATAGACCCTGCGGCGGCGAGGGGCGCAGGAAGATGACCGAGCCGTCCGCCTCCAGGTCTGTCTCGTAGATGCCGTCGCTGTGGATGGCCTCCCCCACCCAGTTGCTGCAGATGACCGCTATGATGATGCCCACAATGTACTTGGTGCTCTGCACGCAACGCTGAAAGTCAGTCTGACTCTACAGAGACACATTGCTGATGTCCAATTATCACTTTAATTACTACTGGCAATGCGTGTTTCGTCAAGTCCCAAGCATTTATGGGGAATCTAGATAGGCATGGAGGGGTGGGTAATGGTGCCTGACAGATAGGCTGAGCCATCTGCTAAATCAATTATCTTCTCTATTGTAGTCCTGAGCACTGTCGGGGCTGTGAACATCATCATGAGGGCTGGGTTGCAGCTGACCTGACTGCCCTCCACAAAAATCACCACGAGACTGATGGACGCCCTGAAAACGCCGCCCAGCATGGCTGCGGCGCCACACATGGCATATATGCCCGGCTGTATCTCCCACGTGGGCAGCCACTTCATGAGCAGCAGCCCGCAGGTCGCGCCAAAAGATGCGCCAACCTTCGGCCAGCAGCCACTTTTTGCTCATAATGTTTCTTGCGCTCTAACGATCAGCACAGCGACAAGCATGCCAAGATTGATGTTTCAGACCCTCAGGCTCTCAGGAGGCATTCAACAGCGGATGGGGCCTTGATGATGGTCTCAAGCCTGATAATTTACCATGATGCTGGGCATAAAGAGGCCTCCGGGGACAGACAGACCCCCATTGAGGGCCATGAATAGAAGGTAACTGGGGCACAGAATCATCAAGCTCCGCAGCGTGAAGTAGCAGTTCTCCCCTTGGCAGACCTCAAACTGTGAGCACCACAAAGCACTTGTCAGTTCAATGCATGCTGCGCCACGGCTCTGGCGCAGACTCTGCGGAGTTGGGGCTTACGCATGAGTGAGTTCAAGGTAAAAGTGTTAATTTAGTTTTCCCTTAAACTTGAAAAGTGTTTTCCCACCTGTGGTGTCAGACTTCCCAAGCTGAACAGATGGCTTATGGTCTTATCTGGAAAAGCCATAAACGCTGTTGCCAGGTCATTATACTTCCCTGCACATCCACAGGAAATGATGTCTTTTAGACTGAACCTGCTTCTACCATGTATACTTCAGGATTGAATTGTTGCTTGATAAGAAAGGGAGGCAGTCATGCACCTTCAGGGCAATGGAAGGTGAAGCCATAGTTCTTCTGCTGCCAGTCTGGCACCTCCACACAGGTGCCCAGAAAGTAGCTGAGTGCCAGCATCATCACCACTGTGATGGCTGCCAGGATGGCAGCTTCTGCCATGCGCTTCCAGTTTTCTGCCCTTGGAGCTCTCACCTGCAGTAAGTCACATCTTTTGTATTCATGCATATTCTTTTCACTCAAATCCATTGTACACCCGTGAGGCGACGACTGCGATACAAGTAAGCCTGTCATGTAAGTGAGGATGAGACGCACAGAGAGGAGGGCCTTGTGCAGGGTGTTGAACAGCGCTCCCAACAGCCCAGAGCAGATGGAGACAGCTGCAAAGAGGGGCAGCTGCTCAAACCACTCCCTGGCGCCCATCTCCTTCACCCCATAGAAGGACAGCACTCCGCGCTTCCATCTGTGACACACAGTTGCATGAACATTTGGCATTGACCTCTCAAACCAAAAGCAAGGCAGCCTCGTTGTAAATTTGGTTTCTAATAAAGTACAGGCGTTTCTAAACATCAAAGTGCACAAGACTCACCCTGGGTTTAACTGCGCCACTGCAATCACAGCTACTGTGGTGCAGACAAAGCAACGCCAGGCGACCTGTGCAGGCAGTCAAATGTTGGCCAGATGGTGATTAAGTAGCGGTGGAAACTTATCAGCTGCCTTGATCTGATGCACAAACTTTGTCAAGAAGCTGCCAGGTATGAAGATAGGACCAGGGGTTCACCTTGCGTGACCAGTGCGTGCACGCCTCCTCCATGGAGAATAGGACGCCACCAATGGGTGCTCCAAATGCAGCCTGCAAAGGGTCGCCCACTTTGTCAATTATCCCTAGCTTGACGATCACTGCAGCATGACATCCGTCGATCCGCAAATGCAGCAGGAGGGTGGCGCACCGCAAGGCCGGCGGCTGCGCCCGCAGATATGAATTCCCGCCGATCTGCATCGCTGTGCAGCAGTGCCGCCGGCCCGGGGCACACATCTACGCCGCTGCCCTTGGTCCCACTCCCCTGACCCCTATCCTTCGGATGCCCATTATTGGCATCTTCAAGAGGGTTGTCACCCTTCCGCAGGCGCAACCCCACCCCTTGCGGGCAGCTGCACGGGCCCACCAGGCCATGGTCAGCCACGCACGCGCAGTGTCTGCCCTCGCCCAGCGACGGCAGGCATGGGCACTCCACTGCTGCGCTCCTTTCACTCCCTTCTGCCTCCAGGCCGCTCTCTGACCGGTCCCCAGCAAAATCGTGGTGATCCTCATTTGGAAGGTGGTCCCCGTTTGGGATTTCGCTGCCGTGGGACCCTGCAAAGGCCGAGTCCCTCCCATGCCCCTGTGGACCCTCCTCCTGCCTGCTGTCTGCTCCCCCGGTAGGCTGCAGCAGGGGCGCGGTGATCCCATTCTGATGCTCAGCAACTTTGGCGCTGCCCCTCCAGCACGACAGCGTGTCCCACCTCTCGCACAACGCTGCGCCCACAAGCACAAGTACCCTTGAATGTCATTCACAGTGACTCATTGTTCAGCTCCTCCCCTATATTAGAAAGATAAGAGGCTTGATAGCTGCTGGAGGGGCTGAAGGGCTCACCGCAGGCTGCATGGGTGACACCATGGGCCACGCAAGCCCCCAAGTGCACCATGGGCGCCTCAGGGCCGAGGGCAATGTTGGCGCAGACGCCGCAGCAGGTGCCCACAAACTTGGTGACCATGCTGCGGAAGGACAGGAGGTCCGGAATGTTGTTGCCGTTCAAGTATCCCATGATCAGGGACACCCCGGCACCAGAAGCTGTCGGCGCCCAAAATTGGACCTGCATGCGCCAATCACAATGAAATAAATCACAGATTCCCATCGAGGAACATTGGTTTATCACAAGGCAAAGTACGAGCCATTGCTGCAGGCGGTTCCACAGCCAAGAAAATGCTGAAGGTTCAAGAGGCCATGGGCATCCTCTCTTACCAGGCCACTGCCAATGACGACCAGGATGACGCTGTAAGCCACATGCAGCAACGTAGCCAGGACAACCCCGGTCCCCAGATGATCTGTGGAGTGGATGACAAGCCGCAAGAGCGTGTTCTTGTAGTTGATTATGCCCTCTGTCAGCCTCGCAAGGCCCACGGCCAGCAGCCCCACCAGAAGCCCAATAAACACTGTGATCGACACAGCAAGACATGTGTATTGAGGAACATGCGCAGACGATCTTCATTTATCTCTTCTTGTGCAGGCAGAGTACCACCAAATGTCACTATTTACCAAACTATTTGGTGCTGCAGGAAAAGGTGTCCTGGGGCAGTTTGACAACACTAAAGTATCTTGATCCCCTGGGAGGCGACATGAGAGCTGCTCACCTGTCACCAGACATTTCACAACTGTATATGGCTTAATCCTGCATTCACAACAGTTGCATTCAGAATAGGTCTCCAACACAGCCAGACAGATTATGGCCACCCTCTTCAAGGACGAAGCTCTGAAGGGCAATACAGTATTCCTCGAGCACAGGAGCACTTGTCTTTCGATATTTGCACATAAACTGTAATCATTCTGCCGATTCAGGTTGTCCTTTGTGCGTGTCTAGGGCTTGCTTGTCTAGGAGTACAATCTACCTTACTGTACAAAATCATTACGATGGCAAGATAACTCACCCAAGAATCCTCCGTTGATTGTCAGCTGATCGCCCTCTTGCGGCATGGTAAAAAGATACCTTGTTGTAAACCAAATTGAAGTCGAATGAGTCATACCCCTGGCCATCGGGCCTCCAACCGTTTTGCCTCATTAATATGGAAGCCGTTGTAAATTCCCATTACCTTTATTGAGACCTAAAGGAATAGGAACCATCGAAATGAGTGCCAAGGTAGGACTGACAGATTCTGCATGACACAACTTTTCAATAGAAACAGGAAGGAAGGACACAAGGCAACCTAATCGTCTGAAAGATTCATAAACAAACAATCAAGAAGCTGTCGTGTGTTGGTCGTCTTTCTCGGTCTAAGTCTGTAGTTTGCCCTCGTGCATCAAACCACGTGATCAGACCACGTGAAAATCTGACGCTCTGCACATGCAACACCGTTGATGCTTTGGACCTTGTCCCCTGGACCACATGACCTCCAGTTGGGGTCCCTCGTTACATGGCAGGCAAAATTTCTTCCACGGGGAAGGTTTCAAACTTGCAATCATATGAATTGAAAGAAAATTTTCACAATATCGCAATTCGAATTTGGATTTTAGGTATGATGCCAGGTTCAATATATAAGTACATCATGGTGTTTGACTCATCAATGATCACCCTGATATTTCATGACACCATCATTTGTACACGTCTCAAGGGCTCAGATTGTCAAGTGCTGCCGCATGACCTGCCGGGCCAGCGTCACCGCCCCAGTCGTTCGGTAAATCAGCACGAGATTGTGCGCAGCTTCTCGGCGCACATCAAAGCTCGACATGGATGGATCAGCCGCTACACCATTCGTGCGCGTAGCATCGCCAGCTGGAGGCTGAGCCGCCAGGGCCCGCTCATAGAACAGAGCAGCCAGGTGCAGCAGACCCAGCTGGTGTGCTGCACGGCCGATGTTGTATGCCGCCTCCTGCGGCATCCTCCTGCAGCTGGCATACTCCTGGACACATAAAGATCTCAACCTTTGCAACCCTGCATTGATCATGGCTTCCTGACAGATTGCCCCACCCAGCGGTTCCTGGCGGCTTGCGATGCAGTGGACTGCACCCAATCAGATGTATGATACCCCCATATCCCTGTCCAGGAGTGAATAAACCCGCCTCATGCAAGCTGGCAGCTGATGAGATCAGTGAGGCAACACCGCGCAGCATGTCAGACAGGAACTAGAAGGGCTGACCTGGAGGAAGGCGAAGACTTGCAGCACGGCCCTGTCTCTGTCCGGGACCTTCTTGGACATGACCTGGTTCAGCAAGGCCACCGCGATGCACAGCAGCGTCAGCGGCTCCTGCCTGGCCTGCTTGTACGCATGGAAGTACTCGTTCAACGCCACCGCAGGACTGCCCTGCACCACGCCCCACACAACACCACCGTGAGCACCCACACAGACCCCTCTTTGGATAAGCTAACATGCTGCTCCACAAAATCCGAGTTAATTTATCAAGTGGCACATGGAATATTTAAGGTCACCAGGGATGAAGCCTGACGATATAGATCACACACAAGCAGGGCGTATGAAGCCACATTTCCAGGGCCTGCAGTAGAGGTATAGGACACAGAAGCATGAAATGCTCCTTGATGAGTGCAAAGCCGCCCCCGGAATAACAGCGAAACAGAGGCCGTTGGCTGCATGGGCGGCAGGGAGTCACCGTGAGGGAGTGGCTGTGGGCGGTGAGCAGCGCGAGCGGCAGGCAGGAGGGGTGCTTGGAGCGCAGGGGCGCGAAAAACTTGAGGTTGTGGCGCAGGCCGCCCAGGGCCGCAGCGACGCGTGCATATACATTCCAGACGGCGGCAGAGTGCGGCCAGTGCGCGGACACCACGCGCATGAGGGTGTGCGCGCTTGCAGCGTTGCCCTGCGCCAGCGCCGCCTCTGCCACCACCAGCCGCAGCACGTCCTTCTTTCCCCGGCTGCGCCCAATAATTTAGGTCCATCGTTTGCTAAGATTATTGTCATCAAGATCGCGAACCTTGGCCACAGTTCTGAGCCTGGACGCTCAGCTGCGTCCTCACCCTGCATTCCTGCTTGGATATATTGCTCTGCAAGTGGCCCGTCACAGCCATGCCGAGCTCCTCGCACTCTAGAAGCGGCCTGCAATTTGCGCGCAGCGAAACATAAGATAATAAGCAGGATGGAAGGTGGCCGGGGCTCACTTCTCGGCGCCACGGTTGCTGAGCAGTGTCTGGACGTGCTCGGTAAGCTGCTGCGCCTCGGAGGCCTGCCCGCTGCGTGTGAGCCCGCGCATCGTGCGCACGAGCATCTCGAACTGCTCCGCATCGCTGACCAGGCCGTCCAGCATGACGCCGCCCCCCGGCTGCGCCGCGGCGCCGGCCTCGTCCTCAGCCTCAGACTCTGAGATTGTGCCTGCCTCCAGCGCTGCCGCCAGCTCCTCGTCCGCCTTGCGCACGTGTGGCTTGCGCCGGTCTTTGGTCACAAACCCCTGCACAGGTTCATGGTATCTCGGTAAGTGTCATAGGACAGTGCGTAAGACAAATGAAAGATTCCTGAAGAGAATTTTGCCTCGATGGTGATATTGCCTAAATTCACAGAATTTTCCAAGCCCCCAGGTTTTGGGCTGATCTCAAAGAAGCGACATGTTGTGCTAAGACCACCTGTAGAACATTCTGCAAGAGGCGAACAAGCCGAGGCAGACAGGAGGAGTGGACCTTGAAGACGACGCCCAGCTCGTGGGCGCCCCGGTGCTTGTTCAGCAGGCGCAGGCGGCGGCGCAGCACGGCCGGCATGCGGCTGCCGCCGGCAGAGGTCTGTGCGTCAAAGTGCCGCAGCGTGCGGTTTAGGATTGGCAGCATCAGGTCCAGGAACGCCTCCTGCCGGATGTCACACCGCCCCAGCTTCAGTCCGCAAGTCAACAGCTTCTGGTATACCAACACTACCATTTACATTCATACACATTTCGACCATTAGAGGCAACAGCCGCCTGCAGACAAGCTGCAGGCAAAGGCTGCCACTGGTAATGGGCACCAGAATCCGCTTGCATATTGCAACAGGAGCCAGTGTGATGTGGCGTGGCCCCACCTGTTGGCCCAGTCGGAGCAGGAGGCAGGCCCTGCGGTCGAGCAGGGTGAGCGCAGCTGAGGGGGTGCCGGGGTAGTCGGCAGAGCCCAGGTCCTGCAGGCTGTCCATCACCTTGAGGGCGGCTGCACTCTGGCCCATGTCCGCGTACAGCTCTGCCAGCGCCAGAGCAGCCTCAAGCTGCATCTCGCTGCCCGCTGTCGCACCTGCGCAGCACACAAATGCTCAGTCAGCTTGCCATGACTTCAACACAATGATCTGGGATCCTCACCACCCAATTGCCCTGATGGGAACACTGAGTATCGCCAAGAACAGGCAGTATCAAAAGGAAACATTAGAAAGAACCCTGTAAAATGCAAGGTTGCCGCGTTGAGTATTCGGGTTCGCAAGCAAGGGTGGCAGGTTCACCCTCGAGGATGTTGCAATAGATGTCTGCGGCGCCGTCATCGTTGCCCAGGGCTTGCTGGCAGGCCGCCAGCCTCCTCCACACCTCCGGGGTGTTGTACTCTGGCTGCTCCCGCAGCTTCTCAAAGAAACGCAGCGCCTGAGATGACAAAGCTTCACGTCATCAACGTGCACATGCACAAATGTTAAAGCAGCGCAATTATGCCACCATTTAAGATGTTATGATTGTGGTAATCATTTTAGCTTTTATCTTCAGAAACAACTGTGCATTTCTTTGGCCAGCGCACACCCGATGATGCTCCTTTTGGTCGGCAAGCAGGTCCCCAACGTCCATGTAGAGGTCTGCATACTCAATGGGGCTCTCCAGGTGCAGCCCCTCAAACATGTCCAGAGCGGTGGGCATGTCGCCCAGATGCATCTGGCATGTGGCAGCCTTCACCTGTACCAGCATTGAACATAGCTGTTCAGCGCCCCTCACTACCAGACGGAGGGAACACCATAAATGCTGCCATGCAATGGCATCCAATGCGGCCCTCGCAAAATACTTGGGTTCTTGATGTAAGGGCATGAAGATGCTTGCCGTGAGGTCGATTGGGAGCCCGCTGGCGCAGAGCTGCTTCTGCGCGCTCCTGATGAGCGCAGCAGCGCGGTCGTACTGCCCCCCTTCCATGTAGAGCTCCGACAGGATGTTGATGTCTGTCAGGTCCATGGCCTCTGGGTACTTGCTGGTGTGCGCCTCTAGCAACTCTGTCGCCTTCTGCCCCATGCCCACTCTGTGGTACAGCCTCGCAAGCATCTTGACCACCTGCCATGCACCCCACAGCCACCACTTTGCTTGGAGTGCGCATGAAGCAAAGCTGCCGTGTCTGACAAGTGGCAAAGGGTGTCAATATGCTCTGCGTTTGGCATGGTAGGGATGGAAAGTTGGACAAGAGATGATGTGTTCACCTCGCTGTCACCCGGCCGCGCTGCCGCAATGGCCTCAAAGGCTTCGAGGGCCTTCCGCGGCTCGTTGATTTCTGCGTATAGCACAGCCCGGTCCCACCGCGCATCCAGGTCTTCTTTGTCCCTGGCAATCACCTGCAGCAGGAGATACGCTGCTTGCACGCAGACAACAGGCACCTGGAACAGTTGAGGAGGCCTCCTTCCTCCTGCGTCTTCATGGGGCCTCCCATTGGTCTAAGCGCCTGCACTGAGGTGTATTGGTCTCTTTCATTCTGTGAATGTGCACAATCAATGCTCACCTTGGTCAGGCAGTAGATGGCCTGCCGCAGGAATCCCAGGTCTGTGGACAGCGCTGCGAGGCGGCGCCAGAGGCTGATGTCACGCGGCGTGAGGTGCACGGCGATCATGTAGAAGTCCAGTGCCTTCCGCTGGTTGTTGCTGGCTTCGTGCAGCAGCCCCAGCGTGTGGTAGGGGTCCGGCAGGTTGGGCGCCAGCTTGATGACCTCCAGCAGCAGCCTGATCGCCTCCTCATACCTGCTTGCACAAATCCCTTTGCGGCTTAGAAACCAACCTCTTGGATACAATGCACTGTGCTTTCTTTAATGCACGGCTGGAGAGGTGAACATATGAGGCAAAGCTTGCTGCACGCAATCAATCATGCTCTCAACATAATTGCCTTCAGACACCATGCAAAATTAGAAGCGTCTGCCACGATCTCAAATTGCTGAGCTGAAGGATTACCTGTTGGTGGCATAGAAGAGGTTGGCCTCCCCCAGGCGCCGGGTGACCTCTTCTGGCAGCTCCTTGCTGCGGATGCCCTTGGCTGCTGCCTTGCGTCGGCGCCGCTCCTTCTCGCGCTGCTTTTTGCGGCTGCGCTGCTTGTCGCCCAGCATGCCCACCTTTTCTGCCATGTCCTCGTTCCTGCAAGAGACAAGTGAGCAATGATGACACAGATTTCTCTTTCTTACTGCAGGCAAAGTGAGCACCAAGAATTACAAAGGCCCATGCAAGGCTTAGACAGCTTTAAAGATGTGCAGGTCTTCACACCAGATGTCGTCCACTGTGGCTCCAAACAGGTCGCGGCGGGCATGTGGCTGGTTGCTGCCAGAAGCAATCCCCTGTGGCAGTCACACATTGACCAGTCACAACAGCGTTCAGCAGAGCAGGCATGCAAACTGGAATATCCATCATGGAGTGGTCAAAGACCAAATAGTGCTAACCTTCTCATCTTGGCATGTTGCAGCACTCGTGCTATGTTGCCTGGCCCGTTGAGACCGAGCCAGGACCTCATATGGCTGCTGCGCTGCATCGTTTCCCTCCAATTGCCTTCCCATTCCCTCGAGGAGAGTGAGTGGGTCAATTGCTTCATCGAACAAATCTTTCGGCTGTCCATCATCGTCATCGGCATCATCGTCTGTCCCTGTTGCATGCGTGACATCATTACAGCTCTCATCTTTACGTTTCACAGTACTCTGTGACCCTGTGCATGTGTCTGCCAGCGTCGCTACAGCACCACTTCGGATCAAGGCACACCTTCATCACTGAAAGCTTTGTAACGACCAGTATGCTGTGACGTGAGGTATTCAGCCTCGTCATCTACATCCTGAAGATCTTCAAGTACCCCATCTTCAATGTCTTCGCTCTCTTCCAATTCGTCCTCTTCGGGTACGTAGTCTTCGTCGGAATCCATTGTACTTCAAGCACTGGAACCAAAATGCTTGCACAGATGACGGTGCTCATTCCTTTTTGTTTATATAAGACGAGCGAAAATAAATCCAAAGCATCGAAATTTTCAGTTGACGTGAAACCTGCCTGAGAAATGTCGATGGCAACGTCTAAGATACGTTTACAGATAAATTCATGAATATTGGGGCACTTCTCGCCTTCCCGTTCTCAAGAAGCTTTCAGCAAACTAAAATGGGATGACGTGGGATATGCAAAGGACGTGGCACACCCACGTGGGTACACGAGAGATTTATAGAGATCTGGCAACTCTCCTTCAGGCATTGGCAGTAATATCTACACTCAGCAAGTGCTCTTCATTCGGAGCTCGTCCTCTCTGTCCTCCTGGCAGTGGCATCTTTGGAGTTTTCTCGCTCCGTCGATTTCCGATTACAAGTCCCACAGTGACGCGATGCTTCATTGATGGGAACGCTCATCAGCTATAAAATACGCAGTAGGCGAGGATGCGAGAAATATAGGGTGTGATGCCATCACATTTGTTTCTCTTGTACTTCAAATACATAATTTGCCAAACCTTCAATTTGCTCAGGCCACGTTGCCGTTTTTCAAAGATTGTGCATGGTGCAGGTGAGTTTCATCTTTACAGCTCTTTTGGCTGTTCTGATTCTGACGAAGAGCGGATGTCAGTCCGAATCTTCCGATCTGAACGCAACTTTTCCTGGGGATGGTGAGTTGTGGATGTTTCCCCTTGGTTGCACAGGCTTGGGTGTATACATGCCAGCATGTCGCGAGTTCCTAGGTTAGTGTCACCTAAATATATTGTGATGCTGCAGTTGCTGCCCTGGTGGCCTTTCACAAGGCGGTCAGTGACCCTGGAGGCCGCCTGCGCTCGTGGCATGCTGGCTTGGACCCATGTGGCTCGCCAACCTGCTCTCTTGGAGATGACTCGAATGCGCCTCAGGGCTGGCACACCAGTCCTGTGCCGAGAAAATATAACTCTACTGGCATGCCGGTGTGCAACTATCTTGGCATAGCCTGCCAGAATTGGCGCGTCGAAAGGCTTGTGCTGTCGTGCAACGGCGTGGAAGCTGCATGCGCAGCACTGCAGGGAAGCCTGCCTGAGGAAATTGGCAACCTCACAGAGCTCAGAGTGCTGGATCTCCAGGTGCTAATGCTGAGGAAATCTCTTGTATATGTTTGCTGCTTGCTTTGAGGATCAGATTTATGTAGAGTAATTCTGTGTCGACAGTGTCTAACGTATACTACCTGCATGTGCTCAGAGAAATCAACTGCGGAGCACGATTCCAGAAGCATTGGGGCGACTCACCAATTTGGAGGCATTGCGGCTGGCCTCCAACAGATTTTATGGAGACATGTCCCCCAAATGGGTCAACATGACTGCTCTGCGCGTGCTGGACGTCCGCCAGAATGCACTGACTGGTGTTCTCCCTGTGGTGCGTCCTCAGATGCCTGAAACTGTCCATTGTAAACAATGCGTCTTGGCTCACACAGATATTGACATCTACTGTATAGCATATTTCTCCACATATTATTTACCAGAATAATTCTTATATTTAATATTGATGCCTCGGTGTCTACATCGCCAATGTCTGCAATGTCCCTTCTCCTGTTCTCTTGCTGGAGCACTTATGAAGCATTTGACCGGATGTTGCAGGCCTGGGGAGCATTTGAGAACCTGATGGTGCTGCATGTGGATCACAATTCACTGAGCGGATACCTGCCAGCCTCCTTTGGCAACCTCCGAGACCTTCGCATTCTGGCACTGGGTACAGCTGCCTAATCTCAGCTTCTTGGCACATGTAATGTGCTTTTTGCAGCTGTCCTTGCGCTTGCAACAGCTGACTGCAGGTGACCAGCCATGAGTGTGGTTCCAGGGAACACTGCCATTGTGGGGCCGCTGCCTGTGTCATGGGCCAACATGACAAGCCTTCAGGCGCTGGATGTGAGCAGCAACTGTGGCATCTGTGGGAACCTCCCCACTTTCCCGCCATCGGTGCTGGCAAAGCTGCAGGTGGAGTCGCAGGGGTCCGGCCTCGGTTGGACATGCAACAAGAACGCATGCGCACAATTCCCCATCAGTATCCTTGCTCAGGCTGGTGCGCCACCCCTTATATCGTCAGCCAGCTTTATACCACTTGTATGTCACATCAAGATCCTTGTGCATTGCTGGAAGGTCCACCTCACACAACAAGACCTTCAACAAGGGGGGAGAAGCTCTGCAAGGATCATGAGTTGGCTTGTGGTTGGGAGACAAGGAAATGGAGTTTTGCTGTTGCCTTTACATGGCTGCTGACATGTGAGCATGTGCACACAGTGATTTGCATGTCCATCGTGGGCGGCTTGATCCTGCTGTGTTTGGTGCGGCGCGTCCTCTTCCACTACTACCCTGGGCTCATCATCCTGTCCCCGACCGCAATGTTACTGCATCGACAGAGAGGTGCGCAAGGCTTGCTTTCGTACTTGCAAGCCCTTCGCAATCCCTTGCTATCGGTTCCAGCAGGAGCCTCTGAACCACTAAATTTAGAGTTCCCTTGGTTTCAGAGCAGTAGACACCATGGGACCCCAGTTAGAGATACTTTCAATTTAGTTTTAAAGCTGTCATTTCTGCTTGCAGGAACTGCACAAGCAGCGCGCAATGCACAGGAGCTAGCTCAGCAGACCAGCAATATGGAAGCGGGGTGTGCGGCAGGGAACAAACGCTCCTCAGCTGTGTTTCTGAACCCAGACAGCACCTACAGCTATGCGTTGAAAGAGGAGGAGCCCCGCTCATCCGAGCAAAACGCACGGAATGCTCAGCAACCTGATAACATCAGTACTGTCGTGCCACAAAACGCACAGATACCTGTGGATGGGGTACCACCGCTAGAGGAGGTATCAAGAACGTCAAGTATCCCTGCCCAGATTATTCAGATGAGGGGCACTGGTCAGGGATGAGGTGTAGGATCACTGGTCACCAGTTTAGAACTGCAACCTGTATTAATATGTCCCTTGCGCCAACCATGCGGCAGCACTACTGTGCATTACTAGTGGTAAGCAACCACGCAGAATAAAAAGATGTGTGCATGTCATTCAGTTGCATGTCCTTGACAAGGTATATTTTTTGGAGGTGAATTCCGCTCTATCAGCGTGATGCCATTCTCCTTTTGGTGTGCTCAAAATAATTCTCAATTTCACCATGGAGGTATTGGCAATTAATTGGCTGCACTTTAACAGCTTACACTAGTTAGGACACATCCCCAAAATTCAAATGCATGCAGCTGGCAGCCTTGCAACCATTCCTGAAAGCTCGTCCGATTGACTCAGCTCTGGACCATGGCGCCGGCTCAGAAATGTGATTGACGTCAACCGCTGCTTCTGCATGCGCTGCATTTGCATGCAACTTGCATGATGCAAGATCATATGCTGAACGGTGAGTTGGCTGATTAGGTGCTGGCACCACCATTTGCCAAATGGTGCCAATTGTCATCATTTTCTTTGATCAGAACGGGTACCAATAGCACAATTTGTTGAACTTCTGCTGTACAGAGCACCGTAAGGAGTCAAACTCAGGAGGGGCGCACAGAGTGCCACAGTGGCCGAAAAATTGAGGCTTCACAAGTTTGGAATGAAGTTGAGACGGTCAAGATAAGATGGGGCCATGATCATGGCCCCATTGAAAGGGCCTAGGGTGCGCACTGACGGCCTGCACGTGATGCCATTAAGCGGGCACAGGTCGATTTGCACCTTGTGATCGGCACGTTTGGAGCTCCAATTCGTACGAATGCTGTTGAACTGAGGCTCTGTGCGCTCTATGTTGGCAGCTTTTCGTAGTCTTCCGGGGAACACGGTCAATGGGGTTTATTTTGTGAAGGGCACTGCCGGGAAGTTCAGAGCTGTTGTCGCTATTGATGGCCGTGACATCAAAGTTCAGATCCTTTTCCGGATTTCTGGAGCGTCTGTGGAAGCCTGCGACAGCCAACGAAACGCCTCAGCACTTCAGCGAGTCGCTAGACTATGGCCTTGTGCACAACCGGGCTCTTCAGTCTCGCAGAGAGGAGGAGGCACAGACAAAGAAGATACTCGGGTAAATCATCAACAGATAATCTCAATTGATCTATGCAAACAGTAATTGAATACGCAAGTTGTGCTGCTGTTAAGCCTGCCCCATCAAGACGAGGTCATTGGGTGATCTGGGACGTGTTTACATTTCATCTTGCTGCAAGCATCTACAAGCGTGGTGTCCTTTGGTGCTAATATGTAGATCTGAAGCCGTAGTACTGAAGGATCGCCGTTGTTTTGCAGTGTGAAACTGCATAGCTTTCTCAAGCTACTCGTCACCGTTTCCATCGGGGTGGTCATCGGCGTGCTTTCGGTGGGCTTGGCATCCGTTACAGAACATCTGCGACAATGGAAGAACTTGAAGTCACGCTCCATCATTCACGACGGACACCCACATGGCATCCTCAGAGCAGGATGTTTCCACATGGGCTACAGCACTGCCCTCATTCTACTTGGCTCTTCTCTGGTAGGTCTCTGTGGCCTGAAACCTGGTCCTCTGACAATTCTGCATGAAGACCTATTCAGTGCACACTTGTGCCTGTCTCTTCACCTAGTTATGAATGCTGGCCAATGTAATCATGCAGGCACAGTTCTGGGCTCCAGCTGCGGCCGCTGCTGGGGTCTCCCTTGTCATGGCATACCTTAATGGAGTCGCCATCCCCAATTTGTTGAGTGTGCAAACACTCATAGCAAAATGGGTTGGAACATGCTGCTCCGTCGGTGCCAACCTCGCCTTGGGACCCGAGGCTCCAATGGTAATGGGCTCAAAGAATCTGATTCCTCGCGTTTTCTGTGCTTTTAATGAATGTAGGGATCATGTATATGCTAGACAATGCATGTGAGGCACGATGAAGCTGCTTTGCCCTGCGCTTTGACATCAGTTCTCCCGCCTGCATGCTCCCTGTTGCCAGGCAACGCCAGACAGGAGGTTAAGCTGATGCTTGTGAGCTGCAGGTGCATCTTGGCGCTTGCGCAGCTCATGTGACTACGCATGCAGCCTGTGGTAAGGCACCTCATGTGGGCAAGCACAGAGTAATGAATGCATCACACCGTCTTTCCCCATGCTCACCATCAATACCCCTCTGCGGCTCTTCTTCATCTGCTCAGCATCGTGCTTGTCGCAGTCCTGCTGGACAAATGGGCGATCCTGCAGCACGGATGGGCCAAAGGGAAGGAGGGGGACTTGGAAGGGGTGTGTGATGTGGAGGCTGCCAATGGGCAGCCCCCCCTGAGGCAGAGCAGGAGCAGGGCCCCTGGTGCAGCTGTGGCGCTGCTGCACAGCGATGCAGAACGCCGCGAATTCATATCTGCAGGCGCAGCCGCCGGCCTCGCGGTGCGTCACACTCCTGCTCTCTCCACATGAGCGAACGCGAACTCATGCCCTGTACGTCATCATTGTTGCAAAGCGCGCCAGCTGCCAGTACTTTCACAACAGCATGCTTTGGGGAGACAGCCGAATTGGCCAAACACCACAGTGCAAGCAAGGTCTCTCACGTATAGACCGATACTGCATGTGTGATAGTGCTCTGAACTGTTGGAAAAGTGATTTGTGGGTCTGCCTGAGCAGGCGGCGTTTGGCGCTCCCATTGGCGGCGTGCTGTTCTCACTGGAGGAAGCCACGACGCACTGGTCGCGCAAGGTTGCCTGGCGCTGCTTCGTGTGCTCCACCACTGCTGTCTTCACACTGGCTCAGCTGCACCCCAGGTTCTAACCTCACATGGGCACACTTACCTGCCAAGAAGCTACATGTTGCTATCGCAAACAGCCTGCCTCCCTGCCTAGACTTGATTTTCTGTGAGTTTCAAAAGACAGCAGTGGGCGATCATGCAGGTGGAAGCATGGTGTGCTGTCCTTCCAAGGGCTGGCAGACCTGGAGAACAAGGAGTGGTTTGAGCAGCTCCCCTTCATTGTGGCTGTGTCTGTGGCGGCCGGGCTGCTTGGTGCCATCTTCAATAAGGCACACAAACGGATCTTCAAGGTGACTTTGCCGACACGCTGCCACTGGTGCCCTGCTTACCACATTCCACACCTCACTTCTGGAGCAATGTGGCAGCGATCTAAGAAAAATATAGGGAGCTCACACCCATTATTTGTTGCGTTTCCAGTGGCGGGCCCCGAGAACAAACAACACAGCGCGACTGCTGGAGGCTGTGGGGCTGGGCATGTTCACAATAGCCGCCATCTTCCTCCTCAGCTATCTGTTTGGGGAGTGCGTCGATGTGCCTGCCTGGCATGAGCAGGTGTGCCCTTGTAGCTGTCATCATGTTCAGCACATTTTCCTCCCACACGCATTACCACTTTCCATATGGTGCATGGTCATTATTCAAGTCTGTTACATGTTTGCAGGGTTTTGGATTCACCTTCCATTGCACAGGAGGTAAGCGAGACTCTCGATACATGCACTTAAGAGATTGTGGTTTCTAAATGTCAATTCGGCTTGCCTAATCTTCAGCTATACAGTTGCAGCATGGCCTCCATGGACTGTACAAACCTGTGTCATTTTACCCCCAGGCAAGTACAACGATCTGGCAACAGCATTCCTGGCCAACCCTGACGAGACCATAAAGCACATCTTCAGCCTGGGGCGGCTGTCCCCCAAGTTTGAGGTGTGCGAGGGGTCCAACTGCTACTTCACGCTGCGCTCCCTCTTCATCCTGACCTCCTCCTACCTCGTCTTCATGGTCCTGCTCGGCGGCATCGTCATCCCTGGAGGCCTCTTCATGCCCTCAATCATGGTCGCAATCCACTTCATTCACCTTCTATGCACCTTGTGATTATGAATATCATTGCTACACGCTGTTCCTGCCAGAGGGAAGGTGCATCTGCAGAGAAGCCATGCACTGAATTGCCCCTGAATCACTCTGGAGTATTGTGTCCTTTCCTAGTCAAGGGTGGACGCTTGTGTTCCCTGCCTGTCTTGCACACTAAGTTCTGTCACAGATCTGGATCCTCAGCGACCAGAAGTGGCTGTTCATCTTCATAGAAAGTTATTTATAGACCACATCATGTCAGATATGTTGCAAGTTGCAGGTCTGAGGCAGGGGAGAATTGGTAGCATGCCAGCTGGACAAGCATAGCTGAGCAGGTGTCTGGTGCAGGCGGACTAGCTCATGCTGGGGGTATGATGAACTGCAGGTGGGGTCCTCGTTTGGGGCGAGCATGGGCCTGCTGCTGATGAAGTGGCTGCCGGACTGGAACATCCAGCCGGGCGTGTATGCCATGTGCGCCGCAGCCGCCATGCTGGGCGGTGTCTTCAGGTCCTCCATCAGCCTCGTTGTCATTGTGGTGGAGGGCACCCAGGTCAGTAGCTGGCACCCGAGCAATGTGTTGCATGCGTACATGCATTCAAATTTGCGTGAGATCAGACGATTGTGATCCCTTGCGCTGCCTGTTAGGTCCATTTTGGTCCTCGTAAAGTCTTCTCTTGGTACATGCTCTTTATTTGCATGCACGTCCAATGCTCCTCTCCTATCAGCTGCAGCATGATCCCAAATCACCCCGACACAAGCTGCTCCTTGATATTCTCAAAGTCTGCATAAGTCTTGCAAAGCTGTGTATACTTGCAACTGCCAATAGCATTGTTGACGGAATGTTGTGGTTGTGGGGGCCAGAGCACCAAATTTATCATTGGGATCATCATAGCGGTCATCTGCAGCAATTGGGTGGGGGAGGCCATAAACTACGACGGCATCTATGAGACAGACCTGGAGGCGGACGGCTCTGTCATCTTCCTGCGCCCCTCGCCGCCGCAGGCCCTCTTCACAAAGACAGCCGGCGACATTGCAGCACCAGCCGTCTGGTACGTCCACATCCCCACTGTTGCTATGTCACTGAATATATCTTTACCTGCAGCAGACAAATTAGAGCTTTTTGGTCGTGCCTGTGTACAGTTTGCCATGCGGTGCCTGGTTCGACCTTTTTATGTCTTGATGCACCTTGAGAGCATTCACATTCAGAGCAGCCTTCTCAGAAGAAGAAGAAGAACATTACACATCTATCTTTCACTACACATATTTCCACAGTCTTGACAGCCTGGACACGCAACATTCGCCAAACAACTTGTGCATGCTTGCAGGTGCTTCCGGGAGATAGAGCGGGCCGACTATGTGCTGGATGTGCTGACGCGCTACCGCCACAACGGCTTCCCAGTGGTGCGCGGCTGCGCCGGCGCGGCCGAGCGGGACAGCGGCGAGATTGACGCGGCCGGCCGCGGCGCGTCCCGGGGCGGCCCCCTGCAGGGCCTCATCCTGCGCAGCCAGATCCTGGTCGTGCTGCGGCACCAGGTGCTTTACCCCTGTATTTTCAGCATTCATTGCTCTTATCATGCCCGGCAGCGGCGAGCATGTGTTCCCACTTTGTTTGGATTGCTCAGTTGGTCAGAATGTGATGCCTTGGACTTCCATGGTGAAGGGTGTCTGAGGCATGCTGCTGCCATAGCTTGTGGACAATCGAAGGATACCTGAAGGTGTTCAGGAGTGCTCATGAGCGGGGTGGGCATGCAGGTCTTCTGTGATGAGGCGGGGGTCCCAGTGACGGCGCTCCCCGATGCGGATGTGTCACTGCATGAGCAGGCGCTGGACTCCCAGATGCGCGCCTTCTTCCGCCTCACCTCATTCTCCCACAGGTCCTCACTGCACCGTCTGCCTTGGTTGACACTCCCCAGCATTGCAGGGGAAAACCTCACATATGCAAGTCTGGCCATTTTGTAGCGCTTCCCGCTGCGAAAGCTAGAAATGCTAGAAATGATTATCAAAGTGAAGGCAGAAAGCCTGTCTTGAATTCCATGAACTTTGAGAAGATGCTTAAGGCCCATTCGCCCTGCATCACGATCCTGCACCATCTGCACTCATTGCAAGTTGCAATTCATAGGCACGGCATGGTTGCATCTGGCTTGTTGCCATTTTCTCAAGAGTGGTGCTTTGTCTGCAGGCGCAGCCTCGCATCCACTCCAAGTGCGTTGGCGGCAGCGAAGCAGGCGCTGAAGGAGAGGACTATGTCGCGCTCCCGCAGCTCTCCAGCGCTGCGGGGGCTGGCGATTGGCGCCTTGGCTCTGATCGAGGACGGCGGCAGCAGCAACCCCAGCATGCACAGCGCGGACGACGTGCTAGTCGCGCGCAGCAGCTCGCCGCTGCCGGACAGCACCGCCCGCATCCCCTCCGTGGCCAATAATACAGGGGTCTATGATGTGGGGAATGGCGGCAGGAGGCTGAGCTGGCGCGCCAATGCAGCAGAGGCGGCTGTGGCAGGCTCGGGGGAGAACAGCTTGAGCGATGGGGAGCAGAGGGGTTTCAGGAACAGGGTCACGTTCACGAACGAGCCAGAGGCGTCATCGGAGGAGCAGGAGGCGCAGGTGTACCTGGACTTCCGGCCCTATATGGACCTGGCGCCCACTACTGTCAGGCAAGCACCGGCATACTTGAACACTGGGCCAATTTTTAATACACTTTGTCCTCAATGCCCAGGCCATACTTGAGTGTCCTTTCATGCATCAAGCGGTAGATCTTGTCTGGAAAGTGGTGGGTCTCTTTGATGAACAGAAGCAAGCGAGAATGCGGTGCAGTATATTCACCATCAAGGCGGCTGATGGCGCGCAGGCCTGAGACACCGGCGGAGCGGGCGCATGCAATGTTCACGCTGCTGGGCTTGCGGCACATGTGTGTGGTGGACGAGAACAGCCGAGTGCGAGGCATCATCACGCGCCGTGACCTGGACTATGCCGCCGGCCACGGAGCCTGGCGCCGCAACAAGATGGCCCCCGCACCCGACCCCGTGTCGCCCTCAGGCAAGGCTGCTGCCTCCAAAAGATCTAGCAAAGAATTGGCACAGATGAACGTCGCGCAGTGGAGTCAAGACATTGTCTTGCTTTACTTGAGGTGGGTGCCTGCATGCTGATGGGTGGAGAATTAATGAATATGGTGTTATGCTGACATTAGGTCTGCGCCTGCCACGGCGGCGGAGGTCCACCAGGGAGGTGCTTCTGGCTGCGCTCTACACCGTGGGCCTCAGGAGCTCACCGCATGAAGAGGAGAGGCTGCCACTGCTGCCAGACAATGGTGCGCAGCATCCCAATGTCATTATCAATGAGCATATGTCACCCAAAATAGGTTCATGGGAAATGTGTCATGCATGCACTGATGTTCATGTGATAAGCTCAGGAGGGTGTGCATGGAAGCAGCAGTTTTTGTACATGCAGGTGTTGAAAATGGGGAGTCCGATGCTACAATTGAGTCTTTCTCACGCGAAGCAGATCAGCTACAGCCCCGCATTTGATTGTGCCCAATTTTTCTGACGGCACTGTTGAGAACTATTCTTTAAAATCAATGCAGAATGACCAGAGGTCGTCATAATAGTGCAGATTTGTCATAGCTACCAACGCACATGACGGGTTGCAACAGAATTACTGCAGAATGTACTGGAATTTTCCGTCTCAGTCTGAAAAATCACAGTGCAGTCCTCAAAAGGATTGCTTGTAAGATGTGGAATTTCAAATTCACATGTTAAGTCGTAGAAATTTCTCCCTTCCGGGCCGAACTTTGACATTCTGTCTGTTACCATGCGTGCAGTTCTTGAGCTCAAACATCTTCAAAAGCAACAAGTGAGTACAAGACCTGCTAACATTGCGTACTGGCATGATCACTCGTTGCAGCCCTGAGCATAGGAGTCAGGCTGCCTGGTACCATCTCCTTGAATGCTACTAGGTCTCACAGGACAGGGGTCAACATCTTTGTCGTCATGGGTCAAGTGCCCTCAATCTCCACATCCATGAGGCATTTCAGCAGAACAAGCAGTATTGATCCAGCTCTGTGACGGCCAGAAAGTGCGGGGCGCAGCAGGGTTCTTTCAGGTGTGCACATCTGCAGGGAGACTTTCTGGCTGGGATCTGCGAGCACACAACAAAATGTGATCATGTGACAGGGCACAGACTTATGCTTCACACAACCCTTGATACGCATCCCACAACACAATTTATTATTGTTATTACCTTTATTACACGCTTTTCCTGCCAAGAGGCAAGCTGCATATGAAGGCTGCCACAACACAGTTTGCAAGGTCCAATCCTGTGAGGGGGCAATGCTAACTAGTCTCTGATCTGATCTCTGACCAAGCCAGGCCTATGTTTGCATCCCCGCATTCCACACCAGATGCTCTCATCTTCAGCAGGTCTAGCTGGCACCTTAGCGCACAGTGTATTGCAAATGCCAGGCTGGGTCTCAGCACCTCACAGCTGAATTTCAAGGTCTGGTTTAATGCAGAAACTAGTGTTGGACCAGACTCTTTCATTTCCTCCAAGATATGGCTAAGGGAACCTGTTCAGTATCCGTATCTCACATTAGAAAACGAGACTCCGACCCTGCGATTGTAGTGTGATGGTGGTTGTGATAGTAATAGTGTTGGACCGTTTTCTCCCTCTAGGAAGCCCTATAAGTATATGATATCGCAGCAGGGGCAGGCAGGCAGGCAGAGACCCACCCTTGGGGCTGTGTACCACCAATGTCTGCCGCCCGGGAGAGCTGGTCGGCCAAACGCGCATGCACCTCGCGCACAACAAAGCTGAGGCTGCGCGCGCCGCCCTCCGCAGCCACTGCAATGTCAGAGATGTCCACGTCTGGCGGCTGCAGCCTGGCGTTCGCCACGTCAGCCTTGCCGGGCTCCAGCATCAGCGCCAGCTCATGCTCCCACCTCTGTGGCGGCGCATCTGCGGCAGCAACGTTGGTATTGTTATTATTACCCCGTATGTCTGTCAAACGGCAAGGTGCCTCTGCAGGCAAGGTGCAGGTGAACGCTGCCACAATTTAAACCCCTTGATGGACTGGTCAGCACTATGCCTTCCTACAAGGGCATGTCAACAGACAAGCAATGGACTGCGCAAGCACCGTTACAGCACTGCATCAGACGTGTCAGGTCTGCATGCATGCAGAGCTTCACCTGAGTTGGCGTCGCAGCCAGGGTCTGCATGCGTGATCAGGCCAATGGTGAGTTGATCCTCCTCAATGCGGCGGATGCTGACCCCAACGAGCGTGTTGATCAGTGCTGTCACCTCGCTGCACCACTCCAAAGCCTCTGCAAAGCGCTCTGGTGCGGCCTGTCCATCCTTCTTCTGCTGTGAACTTGAGCGCAGCATCTCGACCTTCAAATGAGCCCACAAAGCAATTGGTGAGATGATCAACGAAAGCAGTGCAAGTCACATCATGCTGATAGAATTATGTGGCCACGATAAGAACCGGCATGGCAGTCATGCCTCAATTGAAATTTGGTGGGAGTGTCAGACCTGGACACGCAAGGCCTGCACCTCCTGCTGCTCAGAGTTGATGGCTGCTTGTAGCTCTGCCACTTCAGCCTGCGCCAGGAAAGATAAGCTCTTGCATTCAGGACATTTTTCTGCTGCTAAAAGAGACCGTGTAGATTGTACTCCAGTGTGTGCTTATGGCGTCTATAACCCACCTCATGTGCAGCAATGGCCGCCTCCATCTGCCTTCCAACTCCAGTCTCTGATGCAAGCTCTGCCTCGCAGTCCTCTTCCTTCACCCCCTGTTTCGGAAGCAGACAGAGTATCATTAGCATTCTCCCCATTGCTGCCTCGCTGCTGTCGCTGCATATCTACCTACCAAAAACCCTTCTTACTGGAAGTCTCTCTCAAACGTAGAAAAAGAACGCAACGTTTCTGGATTCTTTTTGAACGTGACGTGCCTCTTCTATGGGAGGCAGGGACTGGTCGTACACAGCGCTGCCTGCTTCCACATGCTCCAGCTCTGCCAAGGCAGCTGTCTGCTCCTCCTCCAACTCCCTCACAGTGTCTGTGATCTCTGTGATCAACTGTGCGATCTCCGCCTGAGTCTGAACAGCGCAGGCATCCGTCAGCACTTGATACCAGACCCCAAAGGAGAAAGAATTTTGTGGCGCGGCTGCATTCTTTGGGCGCACCTTTGCGTTCTGCTGCTTGGAGCTCTTGACCTTTGCACCCTGGCTCTGCACCTGCTCCTCCAGCCCTTGCAGCTTTCTGTCCTCTGATCCATCGGGTAAGTCATCCAGCAGCCCTGCTCGCCACTCCTCAGGCTGTCAAAATGAATGTCACAGAACCTGATAACTGTGTACTTGCATGGCATCACTTTTAGTAACACTGTATGCCTGAAGGAGAGTCACCGTCGATGAAGTGCTCCTTTGTGTGATACAGCATGAAGGTATTCTTCAGGCTGGAGAACTGGCGCCTCAACCGCCGCAGATCGCTTTCACCTGCCCCTGCCGCCTGTTCCTTGGCCATTTTCTCAACATCCGAGACCCTCTCCTGGGTGGAAGCTTTCACATTTTGCAAGGCCCTGCATAGCAAGTCACAACGTTGCAAGCCACAACTCAGTAGCGTCCACTTATGGCCTGCAAAGCATGTCCATGCGCTCAGAGACAAGGTACATGCATGTAGCCTATGAGTCTAAATAAGTGCGATGGTACCTTTGCAGTTCTATAATCTGTATGTTAGCATTTGCTGGATTATTCTCGTCAACAGCAAGCTCTGTTCCAACAGACAACGTCATGTTGCTGTGTCGCAGTGCAAAATACTCGTGAATTTGCCGTGGTAATTTCAAGTGTGTTTCACGGCACGTGGATTGCGTAGCGCGTCTTCAGGAGAATGTTCAAATGCCTGCAGGATGTTCCCTTACAATGACAGAATCCCTCAAGCACGTTGTCTCCAGGACGATAGCACCAGGAAGAAGTGGAAAACCAATTAATGTCTTTAGCTTTATTTTGCTCTTCACAAGCTCCTATCTGGAGCTGTTGAGAAACGCTTTTGAATGCCATGTGCTGTTGAGCGGCGTTCCTGCTGCAGCCTCGCTGACTGCATGGCCGAGCCTCAATCCTCGTTCTATTCGAAGTCTATTTGTCACAAAGGCCCAGAATTCGTGTCTGTATTGGTACTGCTTCTGGCATGAAGAAGCAATGATGTTCCATCGGCCTGATCGGTCTGGTTGGTTACGCCTGCTTAATAGTCATCGTGACCGTCATTCTCTCGCAAGTCTGGGGCGAACAATATGCTGACTGGCTAGTCATTACTTTTAGATCATCATGGTAGCGTTGACAATTTCTATCTCAGCCATAGCAGGGCCCACCGCAACAAGGGACGTGTGCATGATGCACGCTCCTCATCGCTTGCCAGGACAGGCATCAATTCTCCGCAATCACAGAAGTAGAGGTAGCAAGGCAGCTCATGTTAGACATCCGTTCAAGCGATTGCGAGTGCAGAGGTGTGTGGCACTGGAAGAGGCTGACTGGGAGGAAGAGATGAGCCTCTTCAGGAAGAGACTGCAGAAGCCCAATCAGCTGGAGACAATGCGAAAAATTGTCGAAGAGGTGGACATTGGAAAGGTACGTGACGCGCCATCAAGTGTACCCCATTGCTGGCATGAATCCTGCTGCAGACATGAGAAATTAGTCAACCCTTGCAGGTGCTCCTTGTCGGGGACGGCTTTGCCGTCATCCAAGGTCTCAACAACGATGCCCCAGTAGGATGCAGCCTCAGGTTTGTGAGCGGTGCATCCGGAGTACTGCTCTGGCGGCGCAGCGACAATATTTGCCTTGCACTGCTCCTGGGCAGCACTGGCACAGTTGAGGTCGGTGAAGGAGTGGAATGCCGCATCAGAGCTATCCTTCAGGCACGCCCAGCATCACTGACAACCATCTCTGCCAGTATATCAGCAAATCATCTCCAGCAATGTTGCCAATCTTCTTCTCTTCTCCTCCTTGAAACCTTCACTATTACAATGATTGAAGGACAGGGCACTTGCAAAAAATTGAAAACATGATGACATGATCTCGCTGCTGCAGGTGGTAGATGAGCAGCAGGGCCCGACAACAAAGAGGGAGTACGACGTGGCCAAGGTGCCTGTGGGCGAGGAGCTGGCAGGAAAGGTTGTAGATTTTCTGGGGAGAGCGCCGGGCACCCAGGTCCAGCTGGGCACCAGTGCATTCGCGCCGCTCCTTGCCGAGCAGCCAGACATGGAGTCCAGGGAACAGATTGCCGAGGCGTTGGTGACAGGAGTCAAAGTGCGTGTTCAAATGAGCCTCTGGAATACCTGGCATTGCTGCTTTCCATTCTCATGCAGGGGTTGCACGTTGCTGATAGAAATGTGGCAGGCAAGAATGTGTGAAGGTCCAATTTCTGAGGAGGTGCTCTGTGCCGCAGGCGCTTGATGTGTTGACACCCTTGGGGAGGGGGCAGGCTCTGCTTGTGACGGGCCTTCGGCAAACTGGGAAGACATCACTGGTGCTGGACGCAATCCTGGGGCAATATCGCAGCGGCGTGCGCTGCATCTACGCAGCTATCGGCCAAAGGTTCCTTTTCGCTGATCAAAAACACGCCAAAACCCATGACAATTTGCCATTGTTCCAATTCTGCTAAGCTTAGGCTTTGCTTTGCCATGACCATGTGCATAGCTGTCACAGACACCCGTGAGCCAATTCACTGCAAATTCCATTGTCTTTTCTGTAGCTCCAGAACCATTATTACTTTGTGCCCTGCAGCATGGAAGAGGTGACTAGCACAGTAGCACTGCTCAAGCGCAACGATGCGATGGCCTACACGACAGTGGTGGCGGCGCCCGAGGGTGCCAGCCTGGGCGAGCGCTATGCAGCCATCTCCAGCGCGCTCGCCATTGGAGAGCTCGTGCGGGACCGTGGCGGCCACTCCCTGGTCATCATTGATGACCTTGCCTGCATGGTGAGGGCCCAGCCGCTCCCCAGTCTTCAATCCGCCCACAGGGGGATTGTCAGCTTGCTGGACAAGCAGTGTAATGGGGCACTATCTTTTATGTGATAGCCTCCTGGTGGGTCCGACTTCTTGAACAGCAAAGCAGTGAGGCTGTGAAGCCACTGAGGGGGAAGTCAGTTGTGTTGCATGTGGTAGGATCCAGAAGTGAGGGCTGGCATGTTGGCGCGCAGGTGGAGGTCTGGGAAAGTATCACAAAGGCGCTTGCGACGTTGGGCCCTGTTGCTGAGCTGGAGGGCGACAAGCAGGAGGACAGCATGGATGAGGAGCAGCTGGTCGAGTACGAAGGCATGCTGGTGGCCGCCTCCGCCGCGCAGCGACGCAGGTGACCTTGTCCACCTCAACAACCCTCAGGAGATGTGCAAGATCAGAGGCAGAAAGTGCGCAGTGCATCTCGAGAATAGGCAGTGCTTGAGCATGTGTGTGCTCCGCAGCGTAGGTTCTTTTCGTCGCTGATCCAGCGCGCGGCGAAGCTGCACAAGCGGCTGGGCGGCGGGTCACTGACGCTGCTGCCGGTGCTGGCGGGGGCGCCGGCGCGCGGGGAGGGCCCGCGGCCGCCCAGCGCCGCGCAGTACAAGCACCTGTCTGAGGCGCAGCGCGAAAAGCTGCAGGCCGCGCTCGAGGCCGCCCACCAGCAGCAGCTCGGGCAGCAGCAGGAGGGCTGCGTTCGCACGGAGGTGCGCCGGACGCTCCCCATTTGGCATTGCTATTTTCCTGTTGTCGGATTGGCAACAGCAAAAGCCTGCACAAGACAGACGCAAGACTCTGCAGATGACATGATTGGGAGCCGATTATGCAGGCAGAGGCCTCATGGTAGCATACAGGCAGAGAAGCACCAAAATGCTTCATGAATGCATGCACGCAGAGAAGCACACAAGAGAAGGAGAAGCAAGACCGAGGGGTTCAGGGAGCAAAGGGGTGCTGTGCAGGTGGTGGAGGAGTTCATGTCGATAGCGGATGGGCAGGTGGTGCTGCAGCGCGAGGATGGCGGCGCGGCGGTGGGCGTGGACCCGCAGGCCAGCGTCAGCCGCATCGGCAGCCGCGCCTACCCGCCCGCCCTCGCCGACCTTGCTGTACAGCTGCGCTTCGAGCTGGCGCAGGTGCGACTGGACTTGCTGATAGAAACCTGCCTTGCATGAAAATACACATGGCCGCAGCAATTTCTTTGCCACCATCATCCACCAAGTCCTGCTTATTGTACTCATGCTTGCTTGCATCTTCTGTGGGCAAACAAAGAATGTGCTTCTGAGTACTTGCCCGCTGGGGTGCTAGGATGTGGGGGACTGCCAATGACATTTTGTGTGACTGGAAGAATGCTTCAGTTCAGGGATTGGTGCACCAGCGTCTAAGAATGGAGGCTTCTGTGGGGGTTGCAGGCCGTGGACGCTGCAAGGTTCGGCCATGATCCAGAGGCGGCAGCGGTTCGGCAGCAGGCGTGCTTTGCGGAGCAGGCACGGGCTGCCCTGGCGCAGACGCCAGGGCATCCAGTGCCTTTAGAGGAGCAGGTGTGCTGCTCGTTGCTCTGGATCTCTTGCAGGTGACAGATTTCAGCATTTGCATAGTATCTCAGATCCAACTTCCTGCTAAGCGAGGAATTCAATTTCGATGCACAGGTGGCGATTCTGTATGCTCTACAGAGCGGCTTCTTCCAGGATGTCAGCCCCAGCAGTGTGCCTCTGCGCCAGTCAATCTTCATCCAGTCCCTGAGGAGGTCAAAACCTGGCGTTCTGCGGGATATTGCCGCCACACAGCAACTGACAGATGAAGCCAGGGCAGCCCTGGGTCAAGCCCTGAAAGAGATCAGTGCTGCTTTCAGCCCATCGACCTGATTGGCACCGTGGGAACTTGGTTTGGGGCTCTTCCAAGTGTAAAACAGAACCTGTACAATACGTTGACTAGGTAGATTAATAGTCCTTGAGTTGCATTGCCTGACAGCACCAACCTTGCACATTTGGAATTGCCAAATTGGGATATTATGTCTTGAAATGTATGCGTGGCTACTTTACAGGCTAGTTGAATGCGTCCCACAGAAATTGCGGACCTGCTGATTTGGCTTCTCATTGCTGATTGCAAAGGCAGTGCGTGAAAGTGTTCCATGATCCTGTAAAGTTGCAGATCAGCATTTTACAGCGTTACATTTGTACTTCTTCTGGCTTCAATGTCACCAATGTCGTATGATCTATTTGCGCATATGAAGCCATCTTCATCGAAGTCAGCCACCACTGAGCAGTTGCCACAGGCGCGCAAGCCTCCACAAATGGGGTCATGGACAAAGATGCGGCCGCTCGCATGCAATGCGCGCGCATGCGCCTCCTCGGCATCCATTTTGTGTCGCCTCCAATGTCGCTGTGACCAATTGAAACCAAACAGGTGAATCTTTGTCTCCGGCGAGGCGCACTCCATGGCCAGCATCATGCCTGGGTGGATGGTGCACAACAGATTCAGCACAACAAATTCGACTACATGCAGCACACTTAGCCTGTGTCTAGACTACCTGCAGCAGGTGATCATCAGATGATCTTGTACAATGGTGGCCGAAATAAGCTGCGCAGCTGCATGCAACGTGGCCAACCAATTGTGTGCCATGGCATCCATTCAACATCGTCACACTGTAGCGCAGTTGTGGTCACCTTGCCAGCCAGAGGACGGATTGCCAGGACCAACAAGCTGTGCATACAGGGCAGTCATTCTTTGCTGTGAAATCTGAGCGCTATGCTGCTGCTGTAAGAAGGGCCAACGCTTGAAGATGTCTTCTATTGCTGTCTGTCGCTGCTCCCCGATGCTGTCCAAAAACCAGATACTTTTCACCAGGCCCAAAGCCTCTTCTGTCTTGCAGTGCGCTACTTCTGTCAGACCGTGATACTTCAAAGGGGCATGTTCTGCAAAGCGAACAACCCAGACATCTATTTGTTCACCACAAAACCTGCGCACACCGAAAGGATCTTTGGTGCTGCTTGCATCACTCTACATCTCAACTGTTGTACTGCGAGTTCTCTTTGGGTGGTCATTCGCCACACCTGTTGTTCAGTTTGTTGAAACGGATGACCACATCACTAATTTCAATCTGTGATCTTTGAAGGTCCGAAAGAGGACCATTTCCAACAACAGCTATGGTGCGGGGCTGGCTGCTGGCAATCTGTATGGCCTGCAAAGAACGTCAATGTCTTATCTAAGATTGCTACTTCTCATGAAAATGGCAAATACTGCCGGTCTGCGTCCATCACAATAATGGACTGGTCTGTGTGAACAAGGTCTTGAGATCGGCACACACTGTCCTGTGCACTGCAAGCACATACTGTTCATATGGGCCTTTTGCAGTATCACCTTGCATTCTGGCCTTCTCTCCCCTAGCCAAGAACGGCTCTGTCTAGCAAGGGCTTTTATTGGGGCCTGATCTGGGGTGTAAAGTAGAATTTGGCAGGCCAAAAATAGCACGGCAAATACTGCCAGAATTTTACTCAAGTTCTGACAAGTACAAGGACTCGCCATGAGGTTTTGTGCTGAAAGGCAGTTGAACAACGAGGACTGTCCATCTGCCCCTTGCGGTGAGCCTTCCCCTTACATCATCTTGTCTTGTTTGACAAAGAGGCTGCAAAATTATATGAGAAAAGTTAGTGATGATATTATCTCAGTCTTGGCTGTTACTGGAACCAATGTCAGCACAACGTCCAGATCATAGTTCTAGATTACAACAGTCCGTCGGCGTTGTCGAAGCCTCGTACAAATCAAGAAGCAAGAAAGACACAAGATATTGTTGTTACAAATTTACAAATCCGCAAGGCAGATTTCAAGACACTTCTCTGTTCGACTGTTGACTCCAAGCTAGCAAACTCCGAGATAACGTAACCCAGTTAGTGCTTGGCTTCAAGTTACTCCTTTTCAGGATGGAACTATTTCGCAGCAATTAATTCAGCAGAACACTATATTGATCAACGAACCGAAGGCTGAGTCTGAAGTGAAATATTCGTTCAGCCCTTGTAGAAACATGACAGCTCTCAACTCCTTTCCCACTCTTTGCATGCACAGATCTGTGAGGCCCGTTGCCAGCAATGTATTCACCCAATACAGAGCGATTCCCATTGCATCAAAGGCGGCTGGCTCCAAGCCGTCTGCTCATGGGATCAAGCAATTGCAGGTGATCTGTCACATGACCACTGCTAGGGTGCTTAGACCAGTTTGTCCTAGCTTGCCTTTCAGGAGAGGATCTGCTTACAAGATATCTGACAGTCCATCTTGGGTGACAGGGTGCATCTACCAGCCGGAGAAGTCGAGGTGTATCTGCTGTCCAAGCCACTGCTGTGACTTCTGACTTACCTGTGGAGCTAAAGAAAATTGTGGATCTTTTCAATATGGTAAGTTTCCCTTGATGTGAGTGGGCTTGGAGGGTGCGGATTCCTGGCAGTACAGAAGCAGACTCATGTGCCCATTTCCTGCTCAGGTGCCTGATCCAAAGCTGAAGTATCAACAGCTTCTGGCGTACGGCAAGAAGCTGCCTGCCATGCCTGCAGAAGACCACACTGAGGACAACAAAGTCAGGGGCTGCGTATCTCAGGTACTTGCAGCAAGATTTCATCGCAGAAATGCTTCCGGCAGAAGTGTCCTCTGGACTGTCTTGCAATGTGCACTGGCACGACCAGTGAGCGAATGACTCCCTTTTGCAGGTGTGGGTGAAGCCAGAGCTGAGGGATGAAAAAGTGTACTGGCGAGCTGATTCTGATTCTGTCCTTACTAAGGTACCTCGACCCCTTCTAGACAGCACTCTTTGCAGGGAAATATGCATTTTGTGTCTCCATATATAATCGAAGGCATTCTGTGCAAACTTCGTGTGTTGAATTTCTGGTGACATTGCGCTGCGACAGGGTCTGGCGGCTTTGTTGGTGCAAGGATTGAGTGGGTGCACGCTGGAGGAGGTGGTGTCACTGTCTCCAGACTGGATCAGCAACATGGGGTTGCAGCAGAGCCTCACGCCGTCGCGCAACAACGGTTTCCTCAACATGTTTGCCTTGATGCGCCAGAAGGCCGCTGAGCTCGCCCAAGCGCAGCCAGTAAGCTTCTAGGCTGAAACCACATGTCGGCAATCACCCCTCTGTCTCTCACATGCCCTTGATTTGTTGGCCAAGTTTTTTTGGATGTTCTGGAGTACAAGTATTGTGTTGCCCAAATGGCTCTTGAGGATGTTTTGTCATCTTGGCAGGCTTCAGAAGCTCCGGAAGCAGCGGGCAATTCAAGTGATGGAGAAAGTGCGTCTGCATCCAATGGGAATGGTGCCACGAGCAGCGCACCAGAGAGCTCTGCAAAACCAGTGCGAGCAACCATGGAGAGGAAGCTGAACGAAGCACTGCAGCCAGAATCTTTGACAATACTGGACGAGTCTTCTCAGCATGCAGGCCATGCTGGGTCGAGAATGCTGGCCAGCCCTTCAGGGGAGACACACTTCAAGGTCAGCGTTGTCTCATCAGCGTTTGAAGGGCTGAACACCATGAAGAGGCATCGCCTGGTCTACAAGGTGAGCTAATTGCAAGCTTCTTGCCTGAATCCTTAGCCCTCATATGGTGGGCATACAGGTCCTTTTCTATTATAGCTTCATATGCTTTGGTGCCTTCAAGCAATACCTTGTCAGTGTCTGAAAAGTACTCGGTGCTGACGCAGATTCTTGAGGAAGAGTTGGCAGGACCTGTTCATGCACTGTCGCTGGACACCAAGTCTCTTCAAGAGACCCGATAAGCATACTGTACTCAGCGACATGCACAAATTTTGCATTAAAGAGTGATCTTGTGTGACAAATGCAGTGCTTAAGGGAGGTAAACCTTTGGAGGTTGCCAATCTTGTCAGCATTTTCTCAAGAGAAACAATGTTAGTCCAATTGCCTCCAGATGCAACCAAATATATATAACAACACTTTCTGCATTAATGAGCTGTGCAAGAGTGATATCATTTTTGGTATCCCACTCGCCTAGCATCGAGTACTCGACAGCTTTAATAATCCTCATTGTCTGATCAGCTTGCTCTCTCAGACATGCACGGAAAACCTCTGGAAGGTCAATGTGACCCTTTTGCATGCAAAATGCATGCAGCAAAGAAAGTTTCCGTATTTGCAAAATCAGCAATTGGATGAGCTACAATCTTGGTCTCAGACCGGAATCGCAGTCATGAAGACTGTCAGATGCTCAAGCCAAGTTGCAATCCAAGGAATGCATGGACCACAAAGAGAGCCATGATGCTGCTCCCAAGCCACGCATGAGCTGTCCTGAGGCTCGGCTCTTCGTCAAAGAAGAGGCTCAGCATCCCCTGCAGTGACAGCAAGGCCAAGCCCCACAGACCAGTGGTCACATGTGGGCTGTCCCCACAGCATCTGTCAGTTTCCTTGTTACAGCATTGAACGCAATTCCAATATAAAAAAAATAGCTGAGCAGTTCTTCAAAGATTCCATCATAAGGACCATCAGATCTTTTGGACGAAGGACATAGGAACACACCTGGAGAAGATAGGCTTGCCCTGCATTATCAAGCTCATGATGCCACCCAGAGCGCCGAGAGCAAAAAATATGGTCATGCCAGTCGCCAACTTGGGGTGCAGGTCACGGGCCTTGACGACAGTGGCAGTGTCATCCGAGAGCCGCAGCTGCCAGCCAAGATACACGGAACCATACAGCCCCATGGCCACCAGGACAACCGCCATGTTGCCTGTGAGCAGTTGTCTGCAATTAGACCACCTGGGACAAGGCGATGAAGGGCAGCGGCAATAACAAAATTATTAGCGGAATTATTTTTTCCAATATTCATGCCTTTTTTTGGGAGAGCGAAGGACACACGCCTGGATGGCCCCAATGGATCAACCATTCTGGAAGGTTGAGACTTGAGAAGTATTCGGCCTGAGGCGTCAAAAGGCGTCTAATTCCATCTGAGATGCCACCTCCAGCAGCCAAAGTGTACACTGTACGGCCACAAGGTCATCAAAGCAGCCAACAATTGAATGTCAAACCCATGCATCTGATGGATTCAAGACATCACATCAGCAACCACCAAACAACAAGCCACCTACTTTTTACTATTTGCAGAAAGAACAAGTAATTTAAAGTTTTCTACCCACCTGGGATGGTAGCAGCGGGAGAGGAAAGTAAACGCGTTTCTTGCGCGAGTTTTCTAGCTCCTTTCTTTGCATCGCCGCTCTGGGCCCCTCTCCTGCCCTTGATGATCGGCTTTGGCAGGAACCCCGCATTCACTACTCCCACCGACGCACGCATCATGATCGTTTGGACGCTGCAAATGCGCCGCTTGCATCTGCCAGGGAACCGCGATGTCACAGACGTGGCAATACAGCATGCAAGGGCTATTTTGGGAAAGACGAAGGAAAGCATGCATGCACATTTCCTTGCTGTTCTTACTGTGTGATATTAAATGATGAATGTGCATCTTCAACACGTTACAAAGTAAGGCGCTCGGCCAATGCGGCAGACTGCAAATTCGCCACTAGCAAAGTGACTCTGGCAAACAGGTACCACTGTGACGGCCGCCGGTGCGGCCGGCGGGCCCCTAGGGTCTGGCACCGGGCCTGGCACCGGGTGCTTTAAAACCCTAAGAATAGACCATCACAATGCGTAGCCGACTATTTCAACATGCTGGAGTACCCACATACTGAAGGGCCCAGGGGTTATTGAACACGGACACTGGGGCACAAGCAGTTGACTTCAGAATACTGTTACGCATCTGCACTTTGCATGCTCTGAAGCAAGACTTCTTGCAGATTGGAAGCTCCTACGCGTGAGGCAGCTGACTGCCTGTGGCTAATGCCAAGTGCCGCTCCAAATTCATTGTCAATACAAGGAGAGGCAAATATGGTACATGGTCACATACTCTAGATTGCTGCAGGTGTACAGTTTCAGCAGTCCAGCCCCAAATCGTGCTCCTCATTCCAGTCAAGCAGTGCAAATGGACAGGAGGTCCATCCGCCGCTGCCGCCAAAAACTCTTTCTAATGGGATCTGTGGATTCAAGAAGCTTGAAGCATTGACTGCCCAGCGCTGCAGCAGCCGCTGCCTTCCCCTGGTCCTTCAGCGCCTTTGACAAACGGCTCTGCTCTGTGTATATGTCCGCCAAAAACGCCAGCGCAAGGCTGCATGAGCTCTTCTGCTGCAGTACCTGCATTTGGATGACAATCTAAGGCCGAGCAACCACCTGACCCATCGTCTGTAATGCTATCACCCTGTAACAATCCTGCACCTGTCCTGACAAGTCCACCAATCATACATGATAGTTGCACCGGGGATGAGGTCGTGTTATGATTGGAGGGGCGCAAGTCAGCACACCTTCAAGCAGAGGCTTGAAAGTAAAGGCTCCAGGGCCATCTTGTGAGGGAGCCCCAAGGAGGTACACAGGCCGCGCAGGTAATTCCAGGAGCTCTCATTGTGGGGTGCCTTCAGAATCATTGACCTGGTATATGCCACCTCTCTCTGAAAAACCTGCTCGGGATCGCACCTGGGCACACCAGGAAAAAGAATCATTAAGCAATGTAAAGCGGCAATGGAGAGGTACAAAATGTGCCTGCATGGACACTGCAAGAGGCAGGCAGCATTAATGTGAGGACTGTTACCCTTTGGCCATGTGCTTGACAGCCACTAAGCGGTGGTTCCAGGCAGAGTTGTTGCGCAGGTCTTCCTCCAGCAGCCGAGACAGGTCGACCATCTCTTGCTCCCACAGACCATAGCGCTCGGCAACTGCAACGCGGTGCGCCCAGGCATGGTAGTTCTTTGCATCCCCATCCAGGCACTTGTTCACATATGCAAACTCCTGCGCACAGGCATGTGCAGAAGAGGTGTGTCAATTGACACTGCGACCTCTTTTGGATGGTCCCCCACAGGAGGCTTCAATGCAGGAAGTACTTTGAGAGGTTGTCGGAGGATAATGTTCATGGGGGAGTGATCAAAGCATGTACCTCAGTGGCATGCAGAGCACCCCGGTGGAAAGCAAATCTGCGTCTGTAGTTCCAAAGCTGATAATTCTTGGGATTGTGCATCAGCATCTGATCCAGGAACTCAGCCTCCTTGTCCATGAAGCTGCTCGGCAAGAATTGCAAGCACCTCCATCGCACCTCCCAAGCATTGTAATTCGATGCATTGATCGCTATCACCTGCCCAAAGAATCAACGCAGGTCATTCAACCAGCCAATAGCTGAGATTAAAAATCAAGTGGAATGCGACAGAGCCACTACATGACAGGGTGGACGTTGGTCATCAACTAGGCGCGGTCACCTCCTCTGTCAATGCAAGCACTCTTTCACTGAGCTCCCCGTTTCCGAGGACTGCATGGAAGAGGTCCATTGTAGCTGCATCTTCCCCACTACTTCGTATTCTGACAACAGGTGCTAGCCCCTCATCCTCATGGACTGGGATGATGTCCTCCCAACCCTCCCTCAAGAGTGCGTCGTCTCCGATTTCTTGCATTGAGAATGTCTGCAAGATGCCAGCATACAAAGTAAGAGGGTACAGTGGCCTGGCACTACACTGATGGTGTTGAGGCAGCAAAAACACATGAATGCAAGGTTGCAAACCCCTCACCTTACTCTGAAAATCTCGTGTCAGCGGTATGTGCAGCGAGGAGCCTCATGCATCCAGCTGCGGACATCCTTCCTCCTCAAGTTATAGATGTGGCAAATAGCAGACAACAAGCCGCGAAATGGATGGGGCTTTCGCAACTCACCTGTCTTGATCCAACTCTTTGGACTTCTGTCGAAGCTGTGCTAGCACATTCTCCAAAACAGCTACAAGGCAAGAAGCAATCCTCCTCTCATTCTTACAGCTGTGCGGACATCGATGACATAGACGAAAGAACAAACGACAAGCTAACCTCGATCAACTTCTGCCTTCTTTTCGTCAATGACAGGTGCACCCTCAACCCCTGCAAGCGATACTGAGCGGTGAGCTTTACGTTGAACAAACGGGAAAGGTGCTTTCAAGCCTGGCATTTTGAGTATTACCTGTATTATTTGCTCCTAGGCTTCCCCCTTGCGTTCTGGCTTGCTCAGACATCGTCGATATCACATCACCTAGGAGCTACAGAAATCACAGCCTTCATAATGATCAACTGAACCCATTTTGTCGATTGGGCAGCTGGGATGGGCAGGCGGGCTGCCCAAGTTGGGCAGGACCCCTGAAAGGCTCATGATCCCAGGGAAAATGTACAGACATACATTGTGATTCACATGCATGCTTTTCCAGGTGGACTGAAGCTCAAGGAATGCAATCATAGACCCAATCCTGCCACTGGCAAAAGGTCCATGCAGTTCCCGCTCTCAGACTCTGCTCGGAGCTGCAGCCTGCAGGCTGCATATCATACAATTGTATTTGCACATGTGTACACTGCAGTCACTACACAGTGCAATAGTTATAGTTACAGCTGTGACAGTCCCTCAGGGCTGTATATACGAGCGAGAGCCCCTCTAAAAATTATATGGAGGCCCGCTGCGATGGCCCATTTGTGACTACAACTACAGTGACACAGTGCATGCCGTAGACTAGTCTGCGACCTGTAAACTCTACAGTATAGAGTGCTGGCAAGAGAGGTTGGCTGGATGATTAATTATTGTAACTTGCATTGATGTCGATGTCAACAGGCCACACCACCATGATGGCGCCAGCATGATTGTGCGCACACGTGGCTTCGAAGCTCATTTTTGATTCGTGGCAACCCAAAGACTAACCTCTTGTTGGCTCTTAGTGAGACGCTCTTCCTAATCTTGTTGAGGAGACCAATTGAAAGGCCTCCATCATGGCCATGCATTAAGTGTTCTCCACAAATAGTAATACAACAGCAACCAACACGCTCTTCAGCTCCTTCCCTGCCACTGCAGTGCATGAAAATACTAGCTACGCTGCAAAGTTCATCATTAAGCATTGATCCGTTCTTGATGATATCAGGCACTTCTGACAGTAAACACATACTTAAAAATGCCGCATGTTCTTTGTGCATCAATCAGATCTGAAGAAGTTGCTGTCTACAGTCTCGCTGTTGCACGGTCATGGTCCACCATGAGGCACCTGTCTGCCACAACGGTGATGCCTGCCTTCGCGATTTCCTCCTCAAATTGCCGGTCACTAATGCCAGACTGAAGCCACACGACCTGCAGGAAATGCAATATGCAGCCTGTCAAAGGGCTGCAACCAGAAAATCCCCCATGCTTCCCACAAGCTGCAGCATTCATGAACCTTATCAGTGTGCAAATATAGAGCAAGTGGACATCACCTTTGGCTTGATTTCCAATATGTCATCCAGGTGACCGGCAAGGTCCTCTGCACGCCTGAAGACGTCTAGAATGTCCACAGGCTGTGGAACGTCTTGTAGCCTTCTAATCACCTGTTCTCCCAGGATCTCTTTGACATCAGGATAGTAGACTGGTACTGGAATGATCTTCACGCCTGCAGCTTGCAATGATTTGGCAACGTAGTGTGCTGGCCTGTCTGCCTGCGTGAGTCAGAGGGCCTTAATTACCTAGTGATCTCACTTCCACTAGTCAGGCGCATGTGTATGGACCGAAATATATCTTTCATCACGATCTGCATGTTCTGCTGGATGGATTGGCGTACTCTCGTTTCTGGGGCTATGCCCAGAACAGCGACACTTTTGGCCTCCCCAGCAATCTGCATATCCCGAGAAAAATTATCTTTGCCGTTGAAAAATCATCTTAGAGAAGGAGCAACATCATACCGATGTCAGAATGGCCTGAACTTATAAGACGACCCCTTTGTCAAGGAGCATCTTGCCTTAATAGCGTCGCTTGGTCTTGTAATTAATCTTGATCTCCACTCTTCAGCGGCTGCCGGGGACGCAGTATTACTCTGAAAGAGACCCATGACTAGGACGTTCCTAGCTTGCAAGGCCAATCTGTTTTCAGTACTGCTTCTGAACAATCGTGAACAGAGAACTTGTGGCAGGCTTCTGCACAGTAGCGGCATGCACAAGTAATTTGTTAAGACGGGAATTTTGTATAAAATAAGTGACTTTATTTGAAATTATTGATTACAGCAGTACTATCACCGTGAAGGTGAATTGATGCATTGCCATGCTGGCATCCATGCATACAGCTCAGCATGCACAAATGGCGCAGCAATCTCAATGGCATTTGCCATAAATGTCATTCGGTAAAAGAGCAATAGGCTAGGTAAATTGCTTTCTCGAAGAATTTACTGGCTGGGGCATAAACGGATCAGACAGCATTCCTTCTACACTTGGTTGATCTGAAGACGATCCCGACAGAGAAATAGGCATCACGCGTCAATTCTGCCCATATGTTTTTACGCAGGATTAATCGGATATCGACAGGCTGGAACGCAAGGCAATTGTCTCAAGTGTCTCCCCAAACGCAACTAGTAAATGACGTCATCAAATATGTATATGACAGCAAATTGGACCAAGACCAGGCCCTCGATGTCTTGAAAACTGGCCTAGCTGCCCAGCCTGATGCCTCAGAGGGTGTCCAGGCTGCCAGGTAAATATTGTCAAAATGCTGCTATCATCCTTGTGACTCCCCTACAATTGGCCAATGAGTATTCATGTTCTCTCTTGTTGCAGGATATATCTCACCATGTCAGAGCTTGAGAGGGATCGCAGCAATTGGGTGCGGCTATGACCTGATGCAGCACATTAATGTGACGTTGCCACTCAATTCAGAGTAGGCACTCTCTGATCGCAGTCGTTATGCTGCAGGCTGCTGCAGTTGACCTCGCTGCCTCCGCTTCCAAAGCGGCTCGCAGTCATGAACCTGACTCGCCGGACGCTGCCGTTGCGGCTGCGAATGTGGAGCTAGCAGCGTACACCTCGGGAACAGTAGCGTACTTGGCGCAAGGACACGATTTTGAGGCGCTTGATTTGGCCGAACATGTGCGCCTCCAGCCCTGACATCTGTTCTACCACCCACCTTACGGAAATGCTTGCAATGGCCTCACCAACCTCTGACTCTGTTCGTAGCCTAGGAGCCTCAAGGATGGCGCAATGTCTGGACCTTGAAAGATGGAAATCAGCGCAGGCACTGGACATTGCTCGCGCATCCTTCCACCAGAAAGGGGCCGAGCGGCACCGCTGGCGGGGGCTGGTGGCCGCCAACAGCCTTGTGGCTCTGGCTAGGCACGCCTCAGGAGACCTGCAGGCCGGCCTGACCGCAGCCGACTCCGCGCAGGCAATGGCCGACCACACTGACAAGCGCCGCAGCAGCCTGTCCGAGCAGCAGGATGCTGTCATCCCCTGTGCCCTCCAGCGCATTGCCGCCCTCCGTTTCGCAACGGTGTGACTTGGCACTCAAGGCGCTGCTTTAGGCATCGAGTTGCAGCTAGCTCTAATCAGGGCACTGCGTTTGCAGTGTTCAAGCCTATGAAAATTTCACAAATGACTGCAGGGAGATTATGAGGAGGCAACAGCTTTGTTTCAGCGAGCCGTGGCAGGGGCCGAGGCTGCACAGGCACAGTTTTGCGTGTCGGACACTGCGCCCCACCAGTCGCCGTGGGCTCTGGGTGAGACTCGCGCCAGCGCCCTGGGAGGCTTGGGCCAAGTGGCAATGCTGAACAAGGATTGGGACAAGGCGGAGGAGATCTTGTCACAGGTCCTATCCCTGCACCCCTCATTGTCCGTGACATTTGCTCCAGGCTGAGGAAATCCCGGGAAGGAGATCCTGCTTCAGTACAAACGTGCAAGCATGCGTGTGTGCGTCCAAGACTGACTGGCACTTGTGTGCAGGCGGTCAGTGATGCGGATGCTGTCACCTCACCCAAGCACCCGCGTGCAGTTCCGCTGCTTATGCCACTTGGCATCGTCTTTGCCCGCACCCAGCGGATCACCTATGCAGAGGGCATCTTTAGGTGCGGTGCATGAGGTTCTCTCTGGCAGTCACCAAAGGCAGGACCATGATATGTTACAACGCGCGGTCTTGTTATGAAACTGAAAATCTGGTTTTGCGTGCAGGAGTGCAGCTAACATTGTGGGGTTGGACCCCAACAAATGCAGCATGCCGAATGCTGTGCATGCAAGCACAGCTGCCTGTCTTAGCTGGCGCTATGCACAGTTGCTGGCTGCCATGCCCAAACGTGAGACCGAGACACAGGCCTGGCAGAGCTGCGCGCAGAAGCTATTTGAGGAGGGTGGCAAGAATGAGCGCTCTCTGATGGATGCTTTTGGCGATCTGCACCACTTGCAAGGGAAGGGTTTGGCCGGAGCAGGGGCAGTGGCAGATGTGACAACACGGCGTATGTTGCCCTGCGGATAAGTCATGTACAAGTCAATTGATGATGCTGATCCACAGGGACCACAGGAGGAGTCTCTTGGAAATTGCCTTGTATCGTTAGCCCATGCTCCCAACACGTGACCGCATTCTGCATTCCGAGAGGTGCTCAACAGCTCGTTTCGTCGGATCAAACCTCGCAAACGCACACTTGTAAAAAGCGTGGAATTCTCAAGGATAACTCCTGTAGTCCTCGACTGCGGGTGGTTGTATTACGATCCTGACTGTTGACATCAACGTCCGTGCGTGCTTGAGAGTCTAGAAGACGCATAGCTACGTCGAGATCTCAGGGAGAGTGGAAATCGATGTCGTCATCGATACATTTCGGGTTGCGTAAGAGGCAGAAAATAGAAGTGCCTCCACAGGCCTTTTCTGACCCAGACGAGGACAGCGATCTACCGGAATCTGAACAGGATGTTGAAGCTCAGGTCAAACAATTGCAGGTATATCAATCTTTGTTATATTAACTTTGCTTTCCCTACCATTTATGGTGTCAGATAGCTGAGATGATAAGCTGCTACAGGAGGAGGGCAGCAGGTATGCTGAGGATGGCCAATATTCTGCTGCTATAAGGACATGGGACCGTGCCATCGCAATGAGGCCATCAAATGCTGTTCTACACGAGCTGAAAGCCCAGGTAGGCACTTCTGTCCAATGTGGCACAAAAGCACCGCAATGTGTAGACACCTAGTCAGTAAGGAAGGAGGGAGGTACAGAAACAATTAGCTTGTCAATAATCAATTTTATATGCTCGCTCATACTAATTGCTCTCTTTTATCATTGATCAGGTCTTGCTCGATGCTGGGCAACCGTGGGCAGCAGTACAGTCTGCATTGAAGGCCACGAGGTGAATCATAATATCGATTAACGCCTTGCCTGCACCTAACTCCTTTACAATGTTAGCCTGTAGGGTTCATGATGGTGTGTGTGTGTGTGTGGCAGCTTGGATGAGACATGGCCAGACGGCTTCCTCACGCTTTCCCGAGCCCAATTTAACTTCGGCGAGGTATGAACAAACTCCGATACATCTTCAGCGAATGGCACATGCACTGTAGAAGTTTCCACGCTATTGACAAGTCCTGTGCTTGTGGCGCAGCCTGAGGAGGCTCTGATCAGCATAAATGAGGCACTGAGACTACAGGTTGGCATCAGTTTTATGAAATGCTCTTGTTGCTGGTCTTTTGGCAACCCCCCTGACTGCTGAACTTCCACTGTTCTGTAAATGAACCAGTGTCTGCCCAATATCATCACCGGCGCTCGAGCCCATTCAAGAAGCTCAATGCTATGTTTGCGGGTTCGCAGCCTGACCACCCGGACGCCCTGAGGGAGATCACAGACATCAAGGCACAAGTCCAGCGCAGGATTGGGCAGCCCGTGCCCCTGCGAGCCCCCACAGAAGAGCCTGGAGGAGCGCTGGTCTAAACCGAGTCCAATGTTTGCTCCTCCTGCTCAAATATCTCGTCTTCAATGCTGGCCCAGAGCAGCTCCACTCGGTCTACATAGGCATGGAATTCTGGGTCTGCCAAGTAGGCCCTTATGGCGTCTCTGATGTCTGCATCTGTCTTCGTGTGATCACTGTCCGGCCCAGAGTGATTGCTTGGGGCATGCTGCATCTCTGCTTGGGTTGCATGATTGCCATCCGGGCTGCAGTCCTGCTGCCTGCAGGGCATGAGGCTACCTTTGCAAGAGATACAAAATTCTTTTAATTTCTAATACTGCCGTTCATGCAGGCTGGAAGTTATTCCGCTGTTAGTTTCCTGTCTGCAAGTTTACCTGTAATGTGGGCAACACTCTCCTTGCTGGCCAACCTGTGTGTCAGCATCTGGAAGCGACTCTGCCACCTGTGGCCCCAGACTCAGTCCGGAGGATCTGGCGAGGACACTCTTTGTGTAAAGCTCCTGCAAGGAAGATTGGAACAGTCTCAGATTGTTGGCATGCACACACACACTTTCAAGAGGGAATGCAGTCAGTGCATGGGGATATTTTTCAGGGCATCTAGAGCTCTGTACCTGCAGAGCAAGGTGACAGTGCTGTCCAGCCTCCAATGGTACGAAGTTGAAGGCAAATGATCGCATCTGCCAGGACACATTTGCTTCAATCCGGATGCTAGATCAATACCTGTCCACCTTGCTGTCCCATGCAAAAATGAAACAAGACACTTCAAGGCGAAGAGAGGTCCAATTCAAGTCCCAAATGCCTTCAAGTTGCTGTGAGGGCGTGAATGGGACAGGCACGCACCTGCACGCCTGCCTTGTTCCTCTCAGGACATGTCGCTGCAAAGATCCAGCCGCGTCCAGTTTCCTCTGGGGAGAGGAGGCTGTATGCCACTGCATTGCAAATGTGCAGCATCAGAACACCCTTCAGGTGCACCTGCTGTGTACAGCTCTCTCTCAGTGGTCTTGCAAAAAGTAGAGGAGCACCTTCAGGGATGACTTCTTCTTTGAAGGTGGCACTTGCCTGCAGAGATAAATTGCCATCGTGGTGGACATCAAACGCGAGGGTGGCCAGGGTGCTGCTCTGGAGCCAGGTTGCAGTTGGTGCTTGCTTTATTTTAGATAATCGGCAGGTTGCTGACTGAGGCAAAGCGGTAAAGGATAAGGCCAGTGTCCCCGAATATGAGAACATGCTATCGTATTGGCCTAATCTGCCGAATCTGTGCAGACATCCGTCGCCTAAGGCTTACTGTGGGCAGGAGCACCGTCACAGCAAGACGCTTGCTGCCCACACCTGCAAGCGCTGCTGTAGTGCAGTATCCAGGATTGCGATTCCAGTTATACGATTGAGACATGCGATTGCAGTGAAAATTGTTCCGAGCCCATATTGACCATATTGACGAAATTTCACGTGGCATGCATGCAGCATGCACGCATGAGTGTGGTCATTTCTATGTAAGATCATCTTACTACGATGCACAGAGAAGGGTACTGCAAAATGTTGATTGGTTCAATGCCAGCCTGCTGCAGGCTATACTGATGTCTTCAATGAAACCAAAAAGTTTGTTACAAGGCTACTTCTTCCTCAGAGTGAGAGCACCACTGCCTAACAGCAGGTTGCGCCGAGTAAACTTCACAGCAAACACAGGAGTTGCCTTGGTGGGATAAGACTGCAGCTGTTTCAAGCCACTGGCACTGCTGGGCTGGCCATCCTGCCCAGCTGGGCTGCCACTCACGCTCCACAGCCTCAAGGTGTTGTCTGCACCACCTGCACAATAGTTTGTACGCATCAGCATGCAAGGCGCTGAACACCAGTGCAGACAACATCACATCTGTGTAGACATCGTCAGAAACCAATCGCTCACTTATTACATCTTCAAAGCTGTACCCTTCTCATCGCAAGCACGCCGAGGGCGAGTTCACCAAACCTGCTAGCGGAACAATCTGCCAATGCTTGGTTTATGAGCAGCTGGTCCAAAAGCAAGGAGGTGCTCACCTGATGCGAGCAGAGCGCTGCTGCCGTGGCTGGTGGCGAGGGACCAGACTGGGCCGGAGTGCGCCGCTGGCACATGGTGCAGCCGCTTGGCCTGAGACAGATCCCAGGCAGACATGCAGCCGTCCTCATCGCCAGAGTACAGCGTGCTCCCGTCAGAAGAAAACTCCAGAGACGTGATCTGAGCCACCAACACATGTGTGTTCACCAGACACGCATGACATGAGCACGCCTGTACTTGATCATTCAAAGCTGGAACATGAGAGCTACTTCAGACTCATGCATGCATTCCTACTTTTTACAAGCAGTAGTGAAGCAGGAGAAAAGCACAAGAAATTTGAGAATACGAGATGCAGACATCAAGGTAGAGCGCCAGAGTGAGTAGAAAGGGCTGTCTTGTGACGTAAGTGCAATGCATGCAAGATACACATGCACAGCTTCGATTGCGGGAGCGCACGGCAGCGCGGTGGCCGACGAGGATGCGCTGGGAGCGGCCGTCGCGGACGTCCCAGAGGCGCACAGTGCGGTCGTGGGAGCCGGTGGCCACGTAGTGGCAGTTGGGGTGCCAGCGAGCCAGTGACACGTCCGAGTGGTGGCCAACCAGCGTTCGCAGCGGCTGCGCGCGCTCCGTGCTCCACACGCGCGCCGTGCGGTCCGCCGACGCGCTCGCAAAGTAGTGCCCCTGCCCACACATTGCCACGTCCCACACCGGGAATGTGTGCCCCCTGCACCCAGCATGCCACTTCCTCCTTCAATAATCGCCCTCTCCAAAAAAAAAAGCCTGAATGAATTCTCCTCGCACAAGCAGGGCAGTTTGTGACACAGCATCTGTTTTGATGGGACCACTGCCGCTCTGCAGAATTGTGAGCTTCTGATGAGTCATGATGTGCTCACCTGTAGGCAACCAGATTTGCAAAGAGATCCGTGCTCCAGAGCCGCACAGTGCCGTCGCCGGAAGATGACAGCAGCAGCCGGCTGTCCATGCTGAAGTCCAGACCATAGACTGGCCTGGAGTGGCCACGCAGCACTGTCGCCTCATCCCCCTGCGGTTTTGCTCCATTTGCTGCACGCTTTGATGCATCGTATACCCGCACTGATGAGTCCGCAAAGCCGCCTGCAACCACTCCAATCATGACCATCAATATGCCTCTGAGCTAGGTCTGCATGCAGCGTGAACAGCGTCGATGCCACCTCTTAAAAAGGACATTTATGGCCTGACCCTCTGATTGCATGCAACAGAAAATGCCTGCACGCACCAGCAATCATGGCGCCATCGGACGAGAAGCTGACGCAGTTGAGACTCTGGTGGGTGTTGACAAACGTGTAGAAGACTGCTGATGGCAGCGCAGCGTCCGACAGACTGACGCGGCTTTCCAGGTCCTCCAGAAGCTCTGCCTCCAATCCCTCAGGCATCGGCGGCAAAGGCACCTACAGGCAGCCGCCATCATCTGAGACAACTCTTGGTCTCTACAGAGATACCCAAAGACTGGATGCCACGGCTGGATCCAGCCATTCTCATGCAGCCATGGCTAATTCTAACAGTTACAGAAATTTACAAGAGCGGTCACCTGGGGTTCGATCCTGTCGGAGGCAGCGCTGAGGCGCTTCTCCTTCTCCTTCTCTGCGGCCCGCAGCAGGGCCGTGCGCGCCTTCTTCGTCAGTGGCTTGCCGTCCTCATCGACCTCTGGGATGTCCGGGCTCTCCTTGGCCGCTTGCAGCTCCTCAAACTTCTCCTCCACCATGCTCTGCCCATCACCAGGCATCAATTCACCTTCTAGAAATAAATTGAGAGAAAAACAACAGTTACACTGCAGTGAAGCTGGCAAGATTAGACACACCCTGAGGAGGCCGAGCAGCAGAGGCTTCTGGTTTGTGGCGGAGACGTCCTCCTGCATGTGCCCAGTCAGCAATGACACCTCCTCCTCCTCTGGCTCATGCTCCAGTTTTGCTGGCTTCCCTTGGACCACCTGCCAACAGCAGAACCGCCACAGTTGACCATTCCTGGAAGTTCATAGCGGCACCCAGATGCTCTCTATCAAGGTGCAGCTTCAAAAAGGGCGGCAGACAGCAGCACAACCAGGTGCCTCCAAAATCTATCAAAGGGTTGTCAGTGTGATGCTTGTTTTTTGTAGCTTGCATGCATTTTTATGCTGATGCATCTAATTGAGTTTATGTGGCAGGACATCCAGGGTGCTGATGACTTGTTTATGTGATGCAAGGGGGTCGCACCTGCAGATTGACATGTTCATTCATGATGCCCAGTGGTAGGGCAAGTCTGTGGGCCTGCATGAAGTGGGTCAGCAGCTCGAAGGAGTATGTGCTGAGCTTCACAGGGTATCGCATGGAACGAGCCGCCTGGGCCGTGCGGTTGGTGGCGATCTGAGGCTTCTGAGAGATGCCTTGCAGATCATCCAGCTCCTGATGCACAAGCACTAGAAAGATTTACCGCTATTCAGCGCCAAGAGTATGTGAGGAAGTGAGTAACAGGGCTATGGAGGAGGAAGTCCATGACAATTTCAGCACCTGCTTGCGCATCCTGGATGGGTGCGCAGCATTCTCCCCAAACTGCTTCTTGTACCGGTTCATGAGCTGTGCTGCCTCACCGGGCGCTCCCCTTTCCACTAGCTCCAGAAATGTGTGGATGAAGACGGGATATAGGATTCGCCTGAGTTCCGGCTGTCCCCAGGACCATGCAAACATCAGAATGTAACATGGTGAGAACTCTTTGTTGAGAGTGAAGAACAGAATTTGCTAATCTACTGTGCTCATCAGTCAAGAGCAGGGGACCGTCACCTTGTATTGGTCCAAAGAATTGTCCACCCAGGTAGCAAGGCGGTCAAAGCTCTTGGTGTACTTGGCAGGATCCTCTTCAGCTGTGAGGTAGTAGATCAGATCTTTAACCAAACCCTTCTTAGGATCAGGCTGGGGTGCAAGCGTCATGTCACTGCCTTGCAGCGCCCTTGAATCTTGCTTCAACGCGCGCGATGCTTGCGCGTACCTGTGAGTATGTGCAAGGGTTATATTTATCAGCACGTATTTATGCACAGCTTACATAGATTTCCATGTCGTCCAATACGGTTTGCACATGATGGCCATTGCAATGTCTGTCAGCAATTAGGCAGGTGCGATCTTACTTCTTCTTCTCGAGATACTGCAGAATAAGCTTTTCAACAGAAGCTTTTTTGCTCAAATCCGCATTCATTATTGACGAGGTGCAGGAGATCTCCAATTCAACCAATGGATTAAATTGGGTTCGTCAGACGATTGCTCGCTTCGATCTCTAAGCGGTAAAATTTAAAGATTTGAGGTTGCAAGGATGCGTTTTCAGGGCAACCTGCTCTTGTAATGTGCACTATTTGAAGTTGGAGTCCCCCATTGGCACTCCAAAATCGACATAGATCTGACAGACTAAGTCTCACAGACTAAGACACCGAATGTCAAATTTTCTCTGCGCAAGTGACGCACATATCACTACTACTATCTGCGAAGCGAAGAAGGCCAGACCTTCGAAGTCTGTCTGGCTCACGTGCAAGCACGCCTGCTCACGTCAGCATTTCTGCTGTGAGAGACTTCTCTTTGGAGGCTGATAGATTTGTTGATCGTCCTAGAAAACCATTTGCTTTGTCCAAATAGCAGCTGCCAATTCCCATTGTATCAGTTCCATGCCAACATATGCTAAGCGCATGCATGCACTGGCATGCAGACCACCAGCATGCGCAAACGGCAGCAAGTGCAATCACTCTTGTCTTAATTGCAATCCAGTGCCATATGGTCGTGGATCCCACATAGGATCAATGGAATCTGGGACGGCTGTCTGCAAATAGCGCATACACCAGCCCACCAAAGATGTGGAAGGCAGCCACGGCTTGGAACATGATGGACCAAGACTGCGTCCTGTGCAGAATGATGCCTGTGGCTGCTATGCCTCCGGCTTCAAGCATGCTGGATATACCATTCGTGAGGCCGTACATGACAGCTGCGTTGCGCGCATTAATGTCCAGATGCTGGGACCCAGATCCGGCCGCATGGCATCCAGCGAAGAATGTTATGGCAGTAAACACTCCCATGGCATGCAAGGCACTCTTGCCCTGCGAGCAGGCTACATCAGAAAGCAGCGCCAGGAATGACAACTTGATAGTAGAACTGGTGCGACAGCATCAATACATTTCCCATATATGTTCTCATAGAATGGATCAGAGTACTGTGTTTTCACCTGGACATCAAAGGATAACAGAATAAGACAGATAGCAGGTCCAAACGAGGCAATCCCCTGCAGAAACAGAAGGCCTTCAGAGTGCTGCCCAGTACCTCCTACGTACTACAAAGCAATCTATGCAATCCAGAAGGCTATCAATATGCACCAACCAATTGTACCTGCATGGTCTTTCTGATCGACGTCATGCCCATGTACTTGTGACTGGCCAGTGCATCTGCAGTCCAGCCAGCCACATTTGTCGACACAGCTGCAGCGACAAAGGGTATGATGCTGTACAGCGATGCATTCTGCAGGCTTTCACCGTAGACCTCGCTATAATAGCTGGGCTGCCAGAAGAAACACATGTAATGCCCCACACCTGCACCATGAATTTCTGGTTGGCTCTCTGCTGACATTGCATGATCAGCAGAAGAATGACACATAGCTCTGAGGAAATTGGTGAGGAACCTGTGTTTCCTAACGCATTGATGTTGCAGCACATACCTGAGGATGTTTCAACAATTATGATTGCCCACAAGGGTAAGCACCGGGCGAAAGATGTCCATGGAATATCTTTCGAGGTGTCTTCCTGCTCCTTTGTTGTTTCTTCCAAGGAGTCATGCACTTCCACCAAAGGCTTCTCCGTCACCAGCAGAGACCATAGAAGCGTCCAGACAAAACCCACAAGACCATAGATTGTGAAGACCGCAGGCCAATCATACTGCTCTGTAATGAAAGGGGCTGTAGCATATGCTGTAATCGTCCCCAGTGAGGCTCCTGTCCATCCAATGTCTCTGATGAGCCGCCGACAATCTTGCATGGCTTGATTTTCACAGTGTGCAACAGCAGGTCAAGGAGTGATTCCACTCAAATGCAGAAATCTGACAGAACAAAATTTAAGCTGACCTGAGAATATAAAGCCAATCGCTGTGGAGCGCTGTGCATCTGGCACCTGCAATGATGAAGATCTCCTCAGCATGATTAAGATATATTATTGTTAATGCTTAAATCCAGCAGTGAATTCATAAAAAGGCCAAATCTTCACTCACCCAATTGCTGACCACCATTTGGAGGGCTGGAAAGGTGACACCTTCCCCAGCGCCTGTGAGGAACCTTGTGAACACCATGAGCCACCTGCTGGTTCTTGCAGCAGCAGGCGTCAACATTGTGAAGAGGCTCCAGCTCCACACCCCAATCTGAAGCACCGTCACCGCAGTGTGCCGCATGCAAAGCCAGCCAGCTGCCACATTTGTGATCGTGTAGCCCACAAAGAAAGCACTGCACGAAGCACAGCATCCTCAGCTTGTATGCAAATCATTGACTTGTGTGAGGGAACCCATCCGAATGCTGCACTTCTGCATGTACATCATGAGAGTCTACCTGCTTATGGCGCCCTCAAAGGATTCATCCCAGCCCAATTCTGCTGCCATTGGAAGGATTGTAACGCCAAGAATTGCGCGATCCAGGTAAGATATGAAAGCAACCCCGCAACTGAGGAGCATGACCAGCACACATGCCCATGAGTATGTGACGCCTTTTGTAGTACTGCTTTCAGGTGTGCTGCACATCTTTTCCGGCTCTTCAAGGGTTCTCCTTCGTCTCTTTTGACAGCGTTGGTTGGAAGTGTCCGGCCTTGCCAGGCTGGAGGAAGCTTCTGGTACAACCTGACTGCCTGTTTGATGGAGTCTCCCCTGCTTCTCCAGGTCTCTCCAGCTGGGCAATTGCGCTTTTACAACCGCCATGTCCCTCAGGGAGCCCAAATCACTCTCGGCACGCCCTGTGAAACGCGTGTAAGGTCCAGGCTCCCTTGTTGACCAGAGGTAGCAGAAAGGGTGGCCTTTCTGGTCTGGGTCTGACTGAGGCTCCTGAGGCAAGCTGTCCAAGACCGTATGGTCCTTGTCTACCCCTTCATGGCTTGTGATATCAAGGGAGAACCACTTGGCTAACGTAGAGGTCCTTGCAGGTTGCTGTGAGCGAGCAGCTTCCTGGAGTTTTTCCTCCTTGCACTGTCGATAAATGTTTTCGCTTGGTTTCTTCATTGTTCAGTACATCTCTCTATATGTATAGACGCAGAATTTTTCAGGAGCAGGTCTCCAAGGTTCTGCAGATGCCGCATCGCCTTTCAGACGACATCGTCCAGTACAGGTCGCACTTGCGCCCCCGATGGAATATCAAACAATACTTGTGAGCCCCAAACCTATTCTTGGAACGTTCATGAGCGTGCCTTCACACGCTCCAATTCGTCCTATGCAATTTTGGTGATAACCTATACTGTCCCTCATGAGGTGATCACCTCGAGGTTTTCAAGGGAGGGAATGAAGATTGGAACAGATCAGCATCAGCAGGACAACGAGTCCTGAATTCTCTGATTGAAGTCTTCTTCAACAACGATCAAAGTAAGATAAAGATACTCTCTCATCGTGTACACTATGGCACACCTTACGGCAGCTTCTTGCAGCCACAGAGTTGTACAGTCAGCGCAGTCGGTGGGTGTGCGGCAAGCTTGCTCCCAGCGCGCGAGATGCTCCACAAATGCATCATGCAACAGCAGATTTTTCACCGGGACAGCTGTGCCCAGATGTAACCGACCGCAGCTTGCCATCTCCAGGCGGCAACAGAGGGTGAGTTGCGATGAAGCTGTCTTCTGTTGGTGTTTCTCTGCATGAAATGCTTAGTTAATATTTACAAGGTGTTTATGTAAAATTCGCGGAGTCGGCGATCATCTAGTGGCACCTGGGATACTATCCAATATTTTTGTTTGCCTCACACATACACATGGCTTCTCAACTTGTCCAAATGTATTCGCAGATGGTTACACGCATGGGCCTCTTTGGTCTTGGAGTGCCGGAGATTGCAGTCATAGCTGGCGTTGCAGTTCTGATCTTCGGTGCGCACCACCAGCCCTCTGCATTGGTATTCTGGGACCGACTGTGCTTCCCTTCTGCAGCATTGAGGAAACTAAGGATAACAGCTGGAAGTAAGCAATAAGGAAAATTACTGGAGTTCAAGACGCATCTGACATGCAGGGCCAAGCAAATTGCCCGAACTTGGGAGGGAGCTCGGAAAGAGTGTGAAGAGCTTCCAGACTGCTGCAAAGGCATGCTACCCACCATTCCTTGAACAGTATCAATGAGACTCTGTCTATTTAGAGTCTGCATGCCACAGACTCATTTTGGTTTGTGAATATTCATGGCTTCTGTCAACAGGAATTTGAGTCAGAGCTGAAGAGCGGGGCTGAAGATGCTGAGGAGGAGGGCAAGAAAATGGTGGACTCTGTGAAAGAAAGCGTGGACGAGAAGCTCAAGTAATACAGGCTGAGACCACTACACTCTGTTAGTCAGCGCTCATGCGAGGACGATAGCGCATTGGTGTTGTGAGGAACCATTCAGGGAGGTTGCCTTCAGCATGTTGAATCGAATTTTGGTACCGCTTGGCAACTTGATCTTAAAGAATTCTGCTATGACTTTTGGAGCGTCTCCAGCTGCAGAATATGATGCAGAGTTTTTGCAATTGTGGAGCTGTCTCATTTGACTGATTGGCCCTGCAACGGAGTCTACATGCAACCCCTGTGACTGTTGGAATTTTGTGACTGCATGCATTGCTGACTCGCGAGCTCAAACTGCAGTGACTGGTCTGTCGCAACTCACTGCATGATGCTGAGTTTATCTGCGATAGCTACACTGTGTCATGTGCAATGATGGATCGCACAGTAATTAATATTACTCACATATTGCATGCATGGCCGTCCGATGGCATTCAGCTTGAACGTGTTACACTGGAGGCGAGAGTTTTGTTGTCACGCAGAAACAGCTGTCTTCTATGGAATGCCTGATAAAAAACAAACACGGCATGTTCACTTGTACTCGCTGCTTCGTCGCTGCGCTGCCTTGGCAAGCACCTCCTCTCGGTGCTCCAAGCCTTCTGAGACGACTGTTCCCGGGCCCACTTGACAGTCCCTGAGAGTCACCCGCTCCTGCGCAGCAACCAAATATACCACACATGTCACAAGACAGTTCCATGAGAAGGCGCAAAGCAGACCCTTCCCAAAGACAGAGTATGGAGAGGGCAAGACAGCATATGGAGAGGGCAAGGAGGGCTGACCTGCAGGTGTGCATTTGGGCAGATGATGGAGTTCTGCAGGTGGCAGCCATCTTGCACCTCCACGCCGTCCATCAGGACGCAGTTTATGATCTTGACATTGCTGCCCAGCTTGCACATGGCGCCCAGCACACTGCGCTTTATGGAGCACTTGTCCGCCATAGTGGTCCCCCGGCCAACCTGATCACACGACACAAATTACAGCATCCATAAGCACCAATTGAAGGGAGTCTGACCATACCCAGGCCGTTGTCTAGCAGGCCTGGTCCTGTGCAACGAAAGGAGAGCATCGTGGATTTTTGTTGATGGGCATTGCGGTCGCACCATGCATCCCGCTGCAACAGTGGTCTTGTAGCCCATCTGGACAGAGTCATGCAGGAAGTTGTCAAACTTTGTGTTGGGCTGCGCTTTGACGCCCAGCCGCCCTGCCAGGTCCGTATTTATCACCTCCCTGCACCACACAACACCCTCATGGTTTGACAACATAACATGGCTTGACCTCCAAACAGCCACCTCTCAATCTCTATTCTACGCTGCTCAAGAATCACAGAAACCTCCAAAGGGCCCACCTGTTGACCTCGCAGAAAGCCTGCAGTGTGGAGGTGCGCGCACAGTAATTGTCCTTGCCCACAACAAAGGCTCCGCAGTACCAATTGCCGCGCGACTGCTCCTCCTCTGCTGCTGCGCTGTGTGACAGCGCCATGAAGTTCTGGCCTGTGCAATGCAGGAGTGCTCTATCAAAATGCCTGTATGAGGCATGCATGCAGGCACCAGCACTTGTGCATAAACTCTCTGTTGTCCACGGTGCATGATTTGTGTTTTGAACAACAACATGTGGCTGCATAGAAGCTGCACCTGCGACAGTGGTCGGAGGCAGCAGGGAGTCGACGCGCTCGAGGTTGTCAGAGCTGCCCCGCTGCCCATTCTCTGCATTTTCATTGGCGCTGGCTGCTGTGGCTGGGAGCGCGTGCTGCACCCCCGGCCTGGGTTTCCTGGAGTGCTGATGGAGTACTAGGTAGGGGATGATGTCCTGCCACAGACATAAATACCAAATGAGCACGACAGGGGGCAGACAAATGGAATATTTATTATTTTTTCTTTGGAACACGCCCATCCCGTTTCCCTATTATTCTTAAAACTTTGCAAAGTGTACGACAACATGGAGGGCTGCAAGCAACCGAGAATGCAAAGGGCAGCACCTGCTTGATGTTGGCAAGGTTTGGCTTGGCATGCAGGATTTCAAGCACAGCCCGATTGAAGATGTACAGGTGGTTGTCCTGCAGGTCTGTTCGCACGGTCAGCTGCTTGTGGCGCAGCAGAGCGTTCATGGGCAGCCGAATACTCCTGCGCGACTCGGGGGATGGCCTGAAGAACAGAAGCTGCTGCTGCTGCTCATCCAAACCTGACAAGGATTGCATGCACCCATCATGTTCCATGCTTTCCAACAATCTCACGCGACGCATAGAGCCTACAGAGCCCAATTGTGGAGGGGATGCTTGCAAGTGCATGCTTGAGCTCGCTGTGGCCCTCTCCCTTGCATTCACATACTGGATCAACAAGGATGCATGCGACTCACCAACATATTCCACTTCCTTTGGAGCCTTGCCGGGCTTTGTTTCAGATGATGGAGATGTCCTCCTCTGTGATAAAAGAACTGTAGCCATAGCGCTCCGGATGAAGTGCACAGCCATGAGAGCCTGAAAGACAGAGTCAAAGAATCAGTACAAAGCTCTAGCGAGAGGCGACTATTGTACTTGGGCCTCTCTTGAAGTATGGGAGGCCATTGATAACACAAAGGTGCATTGTCGCCTACCTCCAGCCTGACATCTGTGATCAGGTCAACACTCATGACAATGACGTTTTTGCCGGTGATGTATTCGGCGACTGCTCTCAAGGCTTCTGCGCTTTCGCTGTCTTCCGGTACGCTTTTCACCTGGATCAAAGGGATGCGAAATTACAGGGCTCTCCACTGGACCCTTAAATGCCAAGACCAGCATATTTTGTGTCGTCAAAGGGCCATACACAGTAATTCCTGTGAATGCCGCAACAAGCTTACTGTGCCTTCAAGCTACCATGGTTCTCTTCCTCACCTTCAACTGGAGCTTCCCACTGTAATTCTTGCTGATCCATGTGCTAACCTTTGCTGCTGTTGTCTCGCCAAGACACACCTGCGAAGGGAAATGGGTCTCAGATCGGCCAAACATCAGAGATCCTTACAGTGAGGAAATGATTCGACAACGCGACACGCGAAGTCAGACTCCGAGATGGTGCAAAACTGCAATCAGCCACCTATAAAATGACAGCAATTGGCACAAAGATAGATCCGAGTTCCATACCACCAGAACATCAACGATGCCTGCTCCTTCGAGCGTCTTCAGAGGATACGTGATAAGAGGCTGATTGGCAACGGGCAACAAAGAGAGTGGAAGGCCGGTTTGATTCAAGGGGAACAAGTTTGTTCCTGATCCGCCAGCAAGCAACACAGCCTGATATCCCTGTGGCCCCATTGGGAGAAGGATTGGTTTGGACCGGTATTGCTCTGAGCAATTTATGCAGTATTAAGTCTGTGAAATAATATACCTTAATTGAGAATCGAAAAAGAAGTGTAGCAGAGCACTCCAGTGATCACATTTGTGCTCGATGCGCTCTAAGAGGTTCCATCAAATGCGCATGCATGTGCATACATTAGTCATGATATGATAAGTATTAGTGCCGCCAGGTTTGCAGCTCCTCGGACAAAGCACAACGGGCTGGCTTCATGGCTCTTGAGATTAATTAGAACAGAAACGACAAAATGGCAGCGGTATGTCTGTCCATCATACCTTGTTTTATGCTTGCACTTGACAATCTTCCATCTGACGATCTGACGTTTTATGTGCCCTGTCCCTGCAGACAGTGCCGGTCAACCCCAAGCCTTTTCTGAATGGCTTGACAGGAAAGCCTGTTATCATCAAGCTGAAGTGGGGAATGGAGTACAAAGGTGACTGAAATTTGTTGGCTTGGAACGGAATATCAGTGCAATCAGGGGTACTGTTGCAGCGAGATGATGAAATCTTTGGGTTGGTATTCACAGGTTACCTGGTGTCAGTGGACTCTTACATGAACCTCCAGGTGAGCAACAGTCTTTGCGTCAATAATGATGAAGTGCTCTCCCTCCAAGACCTGATCTCTGAAAATTGCCTTATTGTATGTGTAGTTGGCCAGCACAGAGGAGTACATCGATGGACAATTCACAGGCAACTTGGGAGAGGTGCTCATCAGGTGCGTGTCTTTGCTGGCACTCAAGCTGAAATATGTGTACACAGACTTTCCCTGCATATCAGATGTGTTGCACCTGGTCTTCATGCAACATGCAAATTGATGCAGAAGCTTGACACCCTCATGTTTCTCACCGTGGCAGGTGCAACAATGTATTGTATATGAGAGGAGTGCCAGAGGAAGATGAACCCATGACGTAACAAAGGCTCAGCTGCTACTCAACTCATAATTTGGCAGGAAGAGAGACAGCCAGACTTGAGGCAGCACATGTGGCAGCAAAGTGACCATGTTTCTGTATCAAAATTACCGCCTAGGCCCCTGCTGTCACAAGGAACGTGGGTTCGAGTGTCAGTCCTTGCTTGACTGCGATTGTTCACTCTGCATTTTGTTCCAAGCAGACCTCTTTGAAGCTAGCATCCCATAAGGGTGATTTCAGGCACTTCTGCGCGTTCTAAAAGCAGGATGCCAGGCTTAGTCCGGACTCCGTTGACCATAGTCCAGCGTCATGACACTTCTGTGACACGTTTATAACACAACGCAGTGCAAGAAGAATTCTTGGCTTTAAGTTGGATTTGGCATAAGACGCGTCAAGCATTGGCAACTGCCAACTCAGCTGCACAATGCTGGCTCTTGATCTGCCTGCCGTACTTGGTCAGGCGTTCCTCCACTGGGGGCTCTGTGGCACGCTTGAGCAGCGGTATGTGTTTATTAGGCTTTAGTCTGGCATCGCCAGCCAGTTCAGACCGGGCTTGAGAAGCAAGGTGGTCTGACACAGTTTGAAGCAGCGCCAGGGCGATGAGGTGGCGGTTCACATGGGACTGCACAATTGCTTGTGTGGCAGCATGGCTCTGTGCCGACCTCTTGAATGCCAGATCATTGAAGACGCAGGCAGAGAACAGCAGGGGTTCCTGCATGGGCACCACAGAGAAAATTACGCTTCCCGCCTCTTTATCAATGCAAGGCAGCTGGTGGTTTTGGCCAGGGAGTGGCAGGCCACATTTGCAAGGTGAGCGGGCGGCACCTCAGGAGCCATGTTGTACTGGGGCTTGAGAGGGGTGACCTCCACATCCAGTAGCCTGCGCACTATATCTGGGCTCTCGAGGCCACGGCCCACCAATAGCAGCACCGCCGCCATGCACCTCACCTACCCATCCAAACACCCTGATCTGATACAATCATAAATGCTAATACAGGTCATATCTGCTTCAAAAGCAGCACATGATTAAGACTGAAATTAATATACAGTTGATAGACAGCTACCAGGTCATGGAGGCATGCTGGCCTTTTTCTATACCAGCCCATCATCCTTACACACGATTTTTACTCCACCTAAGATGGGGCAAACGCAAGCACAAGAAGCAAGATCACCTGGTGCCACAGGAATGCGGTGCCGCGCACATGCAGCGCACACACCTGCGCCGCCCCCTGCAGACCCACAGGCACGATTCTGAAGTCCAGTATGGTGCGGCGGAAGCTGCTGACGTGCTGCGCGTCAACCTTGCAGAAGTTGCGGAAGTCGTGGTCCCCCACAAAGTGCCCCGCCGCCTCCTGCATGGCCGCCAGGTCCAGATCCCCCCGCTGCACAATGAAGTACTTGTACTCGCGGTGCACCGCGCTGAACCTAGCCAGAGCACACGCGCACAAAATGCCCTCATGCTGCACCAAAGACATGAGAATAGGACCATTCTTACTCTCAAGAAGGGAGCACGGCTTATATGCAACAGTACAGGATGGTTGGCGGGAGCCTAGACGATTGTAATAACCTGCATTGTGCAAGACATGCACACCCTGCTACCCGCCGCTGGCTTGCCTTGGGGACATCATCATATTGCAATTGCGGTGGGGGATTTTTGAGACTGACAGTCTGATGTCCCTCCTTGCTGTTTTCAGCATGCCAGGATATTTTGTAGAGCATGCACCTCAAACAGCCAGAACCTCAAGGTCGGAACATGCACAGCCCCAGAGAAGGGTGTGAAGGTGAGAACAGAAGAGCACCTGGCGCTGAAGCCTTCAGGCACAGGCGTCCAGCCCAGCACGCGTATGTCATCAGGCAGAGCGCGGTTCAGGGTGACCGCATAATCCATCTCCTCATCCACGCCCAACGCTGGCTCATCTGCCTTCGCTCCAGACCTCAGCCACAGGGCCACCACCTGAAGAAGAGCATGCATCGCTTCATCCAGGCAGAGACATATCCAAATATCTGAGAAACGCATCAAGGAGAGAGAGCTGGAGTTTTAGCAGCATGACAAGCATCTGGCTTGGCACAGGAGAGGATGATAACCTGCCCGAGTGCACTGACACCCTTGTCTGTGCGCCCACATCGAGAATATCCCAGGCCTTCCCATCCAAGTCCTTCTGGGATGAGCTTTGTTTTGCGCATGGCACGGAACAGGTGACCCTGCACCAGCACAGGTGTGGTTTGAGCTTGGCTTTGCAGAATGACATCCCAAGAAAGCTTCTGTCTGGGCTCCTTAGCATGTTGGGCTCCTTTGCATGGATGATTCTTTGGAATGCCATGAGTGGGTTCTGACCTCCACAGTCTCCTCACTATCAGCCTGGGAAGCAAAGCCATGGTATCTCCAGCCCACATAGAAGACTCCAAGTGCAACGTAACGCCGCTGGTATGCACTCATGTCGAACTCCCGCTTCTCTGCAGCACCAGCATGCTAAGATCATGAAGCTGCTTCAAGGATTATGTAGATCACCAACGAGACGAATGCCTACCTTTTCGTTTCTTCTTAGGCTGATTCAGTATGTCATCAGTGCCTGATATACCACCACCCACCAAAGTCAGTATCAAGCCCCAAGCAGAATGACAAAGTCTTCCATTCGTTCCATCCTTTGTGAAAAATACAGAGGTTAAATCTGGCTACCTGAAGTCTGGGCGTCATGGGATGACGCTATCCTGGCCTCCAATCCTCTGTCACAGACCATTGGCTGCCCGTCGTGCAAATTGTCAAGACGATTATCTGTGCCCTCTTCAACCAAGACAGACTCTATTTCATCTGCAAGGTGTCGTAGTTTTGCGACAAGCTGTTGTTGTTGTGATTTCTCTCCGAGGTATACAGCATCAGGAAACAAAACTTCATGCAACGGCTTACACAAGGAGGCCGCCGTCATTCTCTCGATACTTTCTGGCGTCAACAGTTGCACAGGGCATTACATGCTTGTGTGTAGGATATATGGGTTCACTTCAGTTGTGGAATGATAGGATCTCATCCAATGCAATTGGCGTGAGAAGCTGTGGGTAGCTGTTAGTCATCTCATGCAATCGCCTTGGGGAAGGAGCTGCTCAATATCCATGCTACTCAGATTATATTCGAGTCGGCGATCTCCAAGAGCTCAGCTTTGGAAGACGTTACTTGCATGAAAAGTTATGTCCAGCTGTGATGAATTTAACCAGCCTTGGCCGCCGCCTCCAGCCACGGCCTTTAGGCTAGCTAGGCCTGGAACATATCGCATATATGAGGCTGCGGCAGCTGTGCAGCCTGAGTTGGCTAAAAGCCTGTATTCCTCGTCCAAGGTGTGTTCATGCTATCAACTGGTAAAATTTGCATGTGCCTACAGCGTTGAAGGCTGGGAATCTCCATATGGAGGCTATGTGTATTGCAAAGCACTGCAGTTGCTGGAATGCATGCAAATACAATACAGCAATCGAGGAATCTATCTTCGGATTTCTCTAGACTTCTGTGGTGCACAGCTGCGCAGGGGTAGCAGCTGGTTCTACACAAAGTACAGTGTCAATTTGATACGTGTAATTCAGTGTAATTACCAAGACTCCTCAGCAGGAAAAAATACTGATTTCCTTATGCTCATCAACACTAATGACAACTACAATCAGAGGCAATACTTCATTTTGCTACAGCATTCAGGCAGTTGAGGGCTTGATTGCGAGGCAGCGGATGCCCAAGAAGCTGCAAATCTCATTGATGATAGACGTGATGTACAGAAGGTATCCAACAATCATCAGCGCTGCAAAGCCCCAAGCGGTGATGGCTGAGTCCAGCAGCTGCGCCCGGCTGTTTGCCAGCAACAGCACCAGCGCCAACACAGGCCACCACAGGATCTCAAAGGGCTCCTTGCACATGTGATCCATGATCAGCTTGGTTGCCTGCATCAGAACAGGCTCATTTGAGACCACCGTCCTTCCAGATTTCGATCTCATAGACGTGTCCAGAATGCTTGATCCTCTCGAGAAAGAGCACAAATAATGGGAGGACTGAGTGGCATCAGGACAGAAATGGTGATCTGAGCTTGCCTGCAGCGCATAGACAATGCCGAATCCTCCAAACACGGCTCGCCATTGGCCAGTGGTCGGCCATGGCTCTGCCATCACAAGAGTGCCAAGAACAAGGACCAGCGCCAGCTGGAACAGATGGCTGGCGGCATGTCCCCGGCCCAGCTGCTTGGCGCCACGCTCATCCGCTGGCATCTGCACATGCAGTGCAATCATGTCAATTTACAAATCAAAATTGCTGTGGAAACAGATATATGAGCGCGCTGGGTGATGAGTAGTCAAGCTCTGTGAGACCCACCTTCCCGGAGACACCAGTCACGAACATGCGCCAGGTCTGGCCGCTGAGCTGCTCCACCGCAAAGCAGGCCACAACAATGAGGACAGCGTGCTTGATCAGCAGGCCATCATGCAGCGGCCAGGGCAAGCTCACATGCAGCAGTTTGCTGATGTTCACCTGCCAGACACCTGCAGCACAGAACACCTCTTAAGTACAAACTAATCAACGCCACCTACATTGGCGCATACAACATCCTTGCATCACCAGCTGGTGCTTCTTAGCTGCTCAGCTAGTTAAACCTCCTTTTAAGCGGCGCACCTGGGCCAACGGCAGCAGTGAAGAAGTGCAGGAGGACCATGAGGTAGTTGGCCTCCGTGACTCCCCAGTAGCCGTTGCCGTAGAGCATGACGCCGGAGTGGTACTCCTCCCAGTGTGCCAGCAGCCAGGGGCCCATGATGGACATCACACCCAGCACCGTCCACTTTGTGAACCCCGCGCCGATGGACGTGCCTATGCACGTGACTGCCAGGTGCACTGTCAGCGCATCGCAGCCTGCACCACGGAGTGGGAGTGTCACTGATGGCCTCCTATGTAGCTGCAGTGAAAGTGTGCTGGTTTCCAGGACATGCTTGCAGGCTCACCATGGTCAAAGAGCTGGCCCAGAGGGGAGGAGCTGCCGGTGCGCCGCGCTTGCTTGCCATCAACGCAATCCAAGTGCAGATATATCAGTCCTGCTGCACCGTTCAGGAAGTACACCCACCTCGGGGCAATTTCTGCAAGCACCAGACAAAGTCAGGTGCCTGGCACCAACAAAACATTACATCAGAAATGTTCAGCAAGTTTGTGTGTAGGAAGCAGCATAGTGATGCATGTTTGAGCCATACCTGAAAAACTGGGGACATAGTAAAGAGAGACGAAGTATGCTAGGACAAGGCCAAACACGCCAGTCAGAGTGATCAGGTTGGGAGCCAACCATCTTGGCAAAATTTCAACCAACCCTGCAAGCACAGAACATAGTGTCAGAGATGCCCAGAGCTGTTGATGGTTGCAGCACAATGCACAGCGCAGCTCCAGACTCACAATTCCAGAATGGCTGATGGATGTCATCAAGGAGCGTGTAGCCAGCGGAGACGTATTTGTAGCTTCTCAGGCCAGAGAGCGCCCGCTTGGATAGAATCGGCATGTCTAGAGCAGTGCACGACGGCACCAGATGCCAGGTGTTTACTTCTGCTGAAGGAAGAAACGCAAAACTATACACCAATTACAAACGCAGAGATGTTGGCACCAGAGAGATTATAACAACGCAATGGCAGAATGCAATCCGCCAGTCTGCCTTCATGCAGGGGCCTTTCATCCTGCTGACGTCAGAAGATACACACAAAGCCAGCATGGCAATGCATGCAGAAACTTCATTTCTGCATCTAGCAAATAGTTCCAATTCAAATGTTTACATCGGTTCAAAATTCGCAATAAAATAGCAGAGTGAAATGTAAATATCGTATGCCATATGGGCACAGCATGCTGTCCAGTGGCACACAAAATCTGGGTTCAACCAAATTGTGCCTATACACTCTATAGCTATAGCAGATAGACCATATGCATCATGCAGCACATCTGAAGCTTCTGCCAAAATACAACTCTCTTCAGATATTCCACGCCAAATTGCTGTAAGAGATCCCGGTAGCAAGTCGCGCAACGTCTGCTACACACTGGCTGCAGGACGTGTCCACCAAAGAACAGTCCAAAGCAGCCACTTGGAGACACATTTTGCCACACACCAGCCCTCTGACGATATCATGTAAGATACCAGGCCGCACTTCAAGGTTTTGAGTAGAGCAGGCTGCTTGCAACAATGGTGTGCTGTCATCCGTCACTCGCCCTCCTTGGGAACTCTGCCATGGATGCGCACGCGATACAGACAGGTGTAGTCTGGGTGCCCATAATTGGACTCCACCTGCAAAAGTGACATCCCAACATCACCTCTGAATTCCGCCGCTGCACACAGGATTGTGACCATTGCATGGCATGAGCAGCAAGCAATGTCAGCGTGAGTTGTGGTGCCCCAGCCTCACCTTCAGGCGGATCTGGTCGGCAGGGATTGTGCCATCCAGGGCGACGGTATTCAGCGCCCCTTGGGAGGGATCATACACAAATTCCCCCAGGTCGGTTGGGCCCACCCCCTTGCGCCTCTCCAGCAGGCTCAGCACCGGGCCCTTGCTCTTTGGAGAGAAGCGGAATGCCTCTGAGAGACTTCCTGTCTGCAGCAAAGGCAGTAGCATTCAGTGTCTTTCCTTCTCTGTGCCTTTATTAAATTTCACAGGAGCAAAAGGAACATGCTAAGTGAATCTGCGGGTCTACAGGACAATTTGTGGGACATAGAGCAAAGCAAGAAGGCCAGTAAGGGCGCACTGACCACAGACATGTCCTGCGGAGCGCTGCGGATGTCATAGGCAATGGATGTTGGCACATGCTCATAGGTGAGCGCTGTCGGCACGATGGTCTCCCTGAGCTTGATGTCCACGTAGCCCTTGCTGCCATTTAGCGCCAAGCACTCCCCGGGAATGGGCCCGCCTGGCGTCAACAGGTACTGCAAGCACAACACTTTGACTCCTCAGCTACCAAATAGAAGAGAAGCTCACTGCCATTTGCACCTTCACTGGCAGCAAGTTTCCAAGGTCAGCATGCCGCGGTGACCACCTTGTCTGCTTGTGGGTGCACTGCTGTTGCTGCACCAGGCAGTGCCGAGGACAGACGCCTCCACGACCGTGCAGACTCATCATATGGTGACAGCCCTGAGTGCCCCACCACCTTCCCACCAGCGGGATGCAGCGCATAATCCACCAATCCCTGCTCAGCACATGAAGGATGCCCTCAACTGGAGACGCTGCTGAAGTCAGCATTTGGGCACTTGGGAATGTCTTGGCATCAGGGCACTCCGAGTGCCGAGTCAGAGTCTGCAGTGGCCGTCAGCTCACCGTCTTGTCTGCAGCGAAGCGAGCCAAGAGTTTCTCCATGCGCTGCTCGGCCATGTTCACGATGAGTGATGGTTCCACCTTCCCTGACAGCTTGGTGTCCTTGTCGCTGCCACCCTGGAAGCTCTGCTCCAGAGCATCCAGTTTTTTCTGTGTTGACTCCAGCCTGCATTTGACATCGTCCATGAGTGATACAACAATTACAAACGCCTGCAGGTGGCAGTTTTTCGTGAGCAACCAACAACATACCTGTCCTCTGTGGTGTGCACTTGACCTTGGGCCGAGTCCAGGGCCTTGACCAGAGCATTGTAGCGCCTGTCTGCCTGCTCAACGCTTGTGAGGATGGCAGAGAGCTGCCTCTTTGTGAGGTCAGGTTGGGAGAATCGAGAGGTCAGCCAAGATGTCAAGACTGCCAGCAAGAGCAGTCCTGCGAGCTGCAGGAGACATGTGTCAGTCTCTACACTACAATAATTTACAAGCAGAAGCTCTTATTTGGACAGGTTAGATGAGCCAGGTACCGTTTTCCAACTTGGCCATGCATGATTCCATGCAGAGCTGACGGTGTCGTGCAATTGCTCGCCCACGTGGTTTGCAGCAGCCTTTAGACGCTCGCTCAGCGCTGGCTTTGCTTCATGCTCAAAGTGTCCCTCACCCTCCTCCTGATGGGGAACCTTTGCACGAACGACATAAAAGTCAAACCATGCCATCACGGCGACTTCATTACCTTTTAAATATTATAAATACGCTTCAAAGCCTCTCGTGACTATTGGATATTGGCTTTCTTTACATCTGCTTGGAAGTGACACAAAACAGCAATCGACAGAAGGCGATGAGTCACGGCACAGGTGCAGTGCCTAGAGATTCACAGGTGCTCACTTCTCTCTGCGGCTTGAAGTCTGTCTCAAGAAGACTCGTGGTCTCTGTCACTGCAACTGGCGATGCCGGCCCCAGGGTTGTGAGAGTTGTCCGCCTGGTGGCCCTTCTCGCAACGGTCTGGCCAGTCAAAACCTGGTCCGAGACGTCCTCCCCATCGCTGGTGCTTGCTCGTGTCTGTCTTCGCCGGGGTCTGCCGGCCTTTGTGGTTTCTTTCGAAGCCATCTGCTCAGCTGTCCAAATTTCGCTGCGATGTCAAAGCAGGACAAGAAGGTGATAATACCCTTGGACAAGAATGGCGAGCGGGACGCGTCTGATATATGTTGTTCCGTATCTCTAAACTCCAAGTTGAGCCTCAAACGACCGCCCACTCAATTAGCCGCTTAAACACAGAGCTGCAACGTAGTCAAGAAACGTCCATTCTCACTTGGATATGTACTTGTCTTCGGTGAGGCACAGAGACACAAGCTGTCCGCACACAGTCACTAGGCTACAAATCTTCCCGATCGCACACCTCAAGCCAAGATTTCACGCAACACGGGATCCATAATACAATTGACTTCGATGGTGCGTGCCTGATCAGGCACTTTCAGGCTGCTGACTCGCCTTGGACTGAACTAGATTCCATGACATCCCTCTCAGATATCGAGCCAGAATCATGTGAAAAGGAGTCCATATTACAGTTCTTCTCTCTCTACACTGTACGATCACCAGCAAGCATCCTAAAGATTGAGCATCTACTTGAAGCACTCAATCCATGTACGGGGTTTTGATCTCCAACCCTTTAGATCATAGTGGGAATTGCATGGATTTTGTGGGCAGCAAGACACTCTAGCGCAAGATCATTGAAATCCGCTCAAGCGTGTCAAGTTGGAAAACGCATGCTGCAAAGTGTCCAATAGAAGAATATGCATACAGTCCTTTGGGAGCGAGTAAAGGGCGCTGTATCAACGCTCCCGATACCATTAATCGGGAGGGATGGAGTTTATCGATCACCTGCCGACGAAGAGGATCAGGTCGATCAGGCTTTCAGGCATGCACAGGAAAGGGAGGAAAATCTAGAGGAACCTCTCATACAGAGCACCAGCGCCGTCAGGTAGCCTGCCATCCTCAATGAGAATATCTCAAAGAGTTTTTGCTTGCAAAGCGCAATGACATGCTGGTCATGCCGGCATGACCTCTACCTAGGTCAAGTGCATCCTCCTGGGAGTGGTGGGACCTCCAGGGCAGTGGCATGATCAAATATTCTCACATCTGTTCATTCCTCTTGTATGCAGCGGGGAGCCTGATATCGAAGAGGCTGCTGAGCCTGCAGAAAGTGCACCTGCCAAGGATGATGGGTCCAGCATACCTTCAACTGTTTTCAACCTCACTAATACCATCATCGGAGCTGGTGAGGAAATTATGGTTGTCCTTGGGCTGAGGATGCTGCCTTGATCTTGTCAGTCCCTATATCTGTATTGTCGACCAAAGCACAGCCGCATCCGACGATGTGTCCCCTTTGCAGGCATCATGGCGCTCCCACAAGCTGTGGCTACACTGGGGGTCGTGCTGGGCAGTCTGCTTATTGTTCTTGTGTACATTCTTTCCTACGTCACCATTGACATCCTGGCCAGGTTGGTCCACCTTCTCAAGCTTTGTCAACCTGTTCCTGCGTAAACTCCTCAAAAGCCCGTGCGGATGCTTGCGAAGTAATGATCTAATGAGGATCTGCTCTGCAGGGCAAGCGAGCGCTCTGGGAAATGGACTTTTGGCGAGCTGATCAACTCATACCTTGGCAGAGCAGGATCCGAAACACTGCGATTTTTCATCATCATCAACAACGGAGGTGAGTGACAGGCTGCTCAATGTGCATTTGTCTGCAGAGAACTCATCATCAGGGCATGTGTCTGCTGATATCTGCTTCCAGCCTGAGAGCATGGGGCTCACACCTGTTCTCAATGCAGGGCTGCTGATCACCTACACCATCATGCTGGGAGATGTCTTGGTGGGCAAGGCCCCTGAGTACAATGGAGTCATACCGAACCTGACTGGCATTCATACGGGCGACTTATGGTATCTGGATCGCCGGTTTGTGGCAAGTTTCTGCCTTGTCTCCCTTGTTCTTTACAAAGCAATCCACCGCTTTCTCCGTGTGCTGCTAGCTTCATCATCACATATTGAGAAGTGCAGCTTCATGCAGGTGGCAATGGTTGTCGTCATTCTCCTGCTGCCCCTTACTCTGCAGAGGTGGGTCAACTTCACTTTTTGGCTGCATGCTGAAGCCTACTGCTTGTGCAGTGAGCTCCACAAATCCAGCAGAGACTCCTGTATGATCAACTTTGTGGAATTCAGCTCAAGGGAATACTTCATGCCAAGCTGCTGAGCAGCAATGCATGCGTGCAGGTCTCTGAAGTCTCTGGCCTGGGCGGGTGCTGTCGGCCTGTTCCTGGCGTTAGGCTTCTCGTCGCTGACAGTCGCGCTGGTGGTCCTGGCCGGGCTGCAGGGCCGGCTGGGCAACATATCCTGGCTGCCTAACCCAGACCTCACCGGCCCAGAGCTGAAGGACAAAGTCCTGGGCGTATTCTCCACTCTGCCTGTCATCGCCCTGGCCTACGTGTGCCACTACAATGTGCACCCGCTGGTGGGACACCCGCTGTCTTTGCCCTGCTACACTATTCCCAGCACAGCTTTTGAGATACCCTCCCCTGCAAAAGCTCATTTTTTCTACTTGTTTGCATGAAGTCTTGTAGTACTCAGCTAAAGATGGGGCTGTGCAGCTGCGGGAGCTCAAGGCATACTCGCACAGGCGCTGGGCCATCGTCCTCCACTGGTCTCTGGGACTCTGCACGGTGCGCTCCTGCTGGGCTAGCATAATCAATGTATACTTCTTGTCCTGACAATTGACAAGAAGCTTTTGGGCCCCATCATCGACTGATCTGATGCTGGGGTGCTGCCAGGTCTTCTACGTCATCATTGGCGTGGGCCTGTACCTGGTCTTCCAGGATGACACCCAGTCTGACGTCCTCCTGAACTTCAGTGTGGACTCTCTGGGGCCCCTCGTGGGCGACGGCGTGGCAGAGGCCATCACATACATTGTGTGGCTGGGGTATGTGCCGCCCTTTGGTGGCATGGAACATGTGGAATCAAGCAGAGCTCTATCTTGTAGAGGATGTTTGCATACTTGAAGATGACGGGCTGTCTGTGCTTGCAGGTATGCTTTCAATCTGATTGTCACCTATCCCATGATCCAGTGGGGCCTGCGGGAGGTGTGTCCAGCCCCCCAGGAATTACTACAAAGTCAGCTCGCATCAATTTCACTGGGGTGCCATTCATTGCGGTCTGATGCACGCATTGCAGTGATTTCCTGTGCTCATCTTACAAGTGTCTGCGCAGGTCATTGCCGAGATCGTGTTTGGCGCTCCAACAGTCTCGACTGTCCCGTGGGCGCTGATCACCCTTGTAATACTGGTTGTAACATACGCCATCGCCATGGTCGTGCCCAACATTTGGCCAGTCATGGTGAGCATGCCTGCCATGCTGATTGCTGCTGTGCGCTGCTGCTGAAACACAAAGTTTCCCTTTCATATAGGCCCAAAGCCGATGACAAGCAATGCAAACTCTGTACCACTAGCAGTTGTGGGTCCCCCAGTGAAGAGAGGTCCTCAATGGGATATCCTCATGGCAACTGAGATCGGACTGATATTGCGCTGCAGACCATCACTGGCGCGACGGCTGCTGTGGCGATTGGCTGGATATACCCTGCCCTGATCCTCATGAAGACCGAGGGACCGAGGTCCTGGGCACGCAGGGCCGGCGCCACAATTGTCATCCTTCTGGGCCTCGTCACTGCTGTTGTGGCGGTGTGGAGCATCCTGGGGCCCTATGTCTCCAAGATGTGGGGTCACTAGCTCCTGACGGGTTGGGGGACTAGTAGGGCTGGAAATTTTGTGTGTTCCTTTATGTACTTTGTGTATCTGTTATGAGCTGATCAGGGCTCGTGAGGGCCGTTGCATGTCACGAAGCTTGCCCAGTTAAATTGCGCCAGTCATCTCTGGCGCTCGCTCTGCCTTCATGTCTGGTTTTCTGTTACATGAGTTGAACAATTTGCTGGAAGCTGGTCTCACCGGCGGAGCTCTACAGTATCATACGATATTCCCATCACAGAATTGAATGATCAACTTGAATCACATGCCTCATGATGCCATCATGGCATTGCCATGCACCTGCAATCACTCTTGATCAATTGGTTGTCACAAGTCAGTGACTTGCGGACTCTTGAGCTCGCAGTATGAATCATAATGGCAGGTGCCGCGGTACTACCGGTATACTGTACTGTGACGCATTCTGCAGTCCCGCTGGCAGTGATTGTGCGCGGGCAAACCGCCACCGTGACCGTGTCACCCTATGGGTTGATGTTCACCGGTGGTACCACCAATAAGTTTGAGTAGTAATGTGATTGCCCAAATCAGCAATTATGATCAATCTTTCAGTCGTCACCATCACCTTCACATTACTTTTGTCTCAGACGGTGTTCACATCATTGCAATGTCTTAGATTTCATATTTCCCCTGTGCATTCAAATTTTCCCTTCAGCTCGTAGCGAATCAACAGTCGGTATTGAAATGTCAACACTATTCGTCCTTGGATAAGGTGCTTCTCATTGATTACTTGGGAAACGATTAAAGTACTGTCATTAGTGGAGCTCATAGCTTCGAAACATGTACGCGTCTCCCCTCAGCTTGTCTGTCTGACATCTCAGCATCGATGTGCTGTGCGCTATAAACTTATTGGAGCAGATCCATGTCGCAAAAAGATTTAAATACTGGATAATATTAGTTTGCATTGGTTTTGACACCAGGGTATCGTTGCTTGCACAGGGGAAAAGGTGGGTATGCAGTGGGAGAGGTATATTCGATCCAGCCGCTTGTCAATAACCGACAACCCACAGAGAAACCCCCCTTTACAATCGGCACACTCAGGAAGGCAATCCCGCAGCACTGTTTCAAAAGGTCACTTCTCACATCGTCTGCGTACTTGGCCGCAAATTTGGCAGCCGTTGCTCTTCTCTACGTTTGCAGCACTGCGATTGACTCTCTGCCAACCTGGGCACGGCTGATATCGTGGCCTTTGTACTGGTTTTGCCAGGTAATGATGATTGCCGAGGTCCATTGAATACCTGCTGCTTGCATGGGATCTCACGACGCGCCGATCACTTACCACTGGAAGTTGATCATCAGGGTTTCCTCAATTACTGATGGTTCCTGATCTGCTGCAACAATCGGATTCCACAATGCGTATGTCTGTGGCAGGGAGCTGTATGTACGGGTGTTTGGGTGATTGCTCACGAGTGTGGGCACCAGGCCTTCAGTGGGTCACAGTTGGTGAATGATGCAGTGGGGCTGGTCTTACACTCGTGCCTGCTGGTCCCTTACTATTCATGGTGCGTTCATTTCAAAGTACATTTTGCTTTTCTGTTCTGGACCTTTCCGGGTCCCTGTGTGTCTTTTTGGTGTACAGGGTGGCAAGGTGCCTCTCTATTACGTGCTGACTGGCCATCACGTTTTGCCAAACAGATGGTGTTACGCAAAAGATAGTGACATGTGATGATGACATGGCCTGAATACGCTGCAGGAAGCATTCACACAGGAGGCATCACTCCAACACTGGCAATGCAGCCAAGGATGAGGTGCGGGTCTTGTCCTCAGCGATGTGTGGCAGACAGGGTCACTAGGCATATCAGCACCTGGCCGCTCTCCTCCATGTCACAGCTGACATGTGGCTGCTTTGCCAGGTGTTCGTTCCAGATGTCAGGCCTGTGGATCATGAGGAGATGAGCTTCAGAACGCTCGGCCCTGTCCGGCTGCTGGAGATCCTCTTTGTCTTGACAGCTGGCTGGTACAGCCCCTCCTCCCTCTCCTAATACTGAAGAAACCACTTCTTTAATGCTGGCTATTTGCCTTGCATGTCCTTGATCATTACGGTTGGTCCGTTTGCCCATATGAGTATCTGTGATTTGATTAAATTCCCTCAGGCCATTGTACCTGCTCTTCAATATGTCTGGCCGCGAGTATGAGTCATGGGCAAACCACTTCAGCCCCTACTCGCCCATCTACAGCCGCCGCGAGCGCAGCGAGATTCTTATCAGCGACATTGCTCTGGGCCTGGCCTTCGCGGGCCTCTCCTGGCTGGGCAGCACCTTCGGCTGGCTCTGGCTCCTCAAGGTGCATTGCTTACCCAACAGACCAACGTCCTATGCATGCCGTGAACCTCCTGCCATTGAGTCTTGAGAGCCTACTTTCTCTGGTCATGCTCAAGTGGTTCTGATGCATCCATGAGCTCACAAGCAGCACTGGCACAATGGACCATCTTGAACGTGGCAAAGTGCTGGGAAGAGTGCATGGGTCCAACGCATGCTATTCCTTGCCACGCTCCCCTGGGTCTGACATGATACACTGCAAGCACGAGCAGCAGTCGCATCATAGATCAACGGGCCATGATTTTTTTTTGAAGTCAAGTTTTGATCTAGAATCAAATTTCAAATCTTTTAAATGTGTCACGGAACAACTGCCATATGCCAGCCATATGTGTGTAACTTGTTGGCAAATCCAAGGGAATTCTGCAGTGGAATCTGCAATGGATTCAGTCTGGCATGGGGATGGCGCAGTGTGTGATCGCGAGCAGCAGTGGGCTCAGCGCTCAACAGACTTGCGGAAAAACCCCCAAATCAGACTCAGATCTCAAGGCAACGTTAGAATTCGATGAGTGCTGGAAAAAACGGAAATGCATGACATTGTGCGGGGCTGGCGCAGGTATATGTGGCGCCCTACCTGGTAGTGAACGCGTGGCTGGTGTGCATCACGCTGCTGCAGCACACGCACCCGGCGCTGCCGCACTACAGCGACACCGAGTGGGACTGGCTGCGCGGCGCCCTCTCCACCGTCGACAGATCCTATGGGCCCCTGGACGTCGTGTTCCACCACATTGCAGACACCCATGTAGCCCACCACCTCTTCTCCACCCTGCCCCACTACCATGCGCAGGTGCGTATCCCTCACTCACCTCATACATCGGTCATTTGATCCTTGCAACTCTGTCATGCTGCCAACTAGAGTGGTCCGCATGTGGGCACTGGTCGACATACTTTCAAGTCTCTACTCCTCGTCCAACCGTGCATTTGCTGTTGTTTCAAGCCCCAGGCCCCTGTTTTGCAGCTTGATTTGCATTTGGGCAGGCCATAACAAGCATGGGACACATATCCTCTGGCGCTCCTCTTGATTGGGCGGACTAAATATATGTGCACCCTGTCTCTGCATCTTCGGTGCCTTCCACTCTGCCCAACTACCATGCGCAGGCACGCCAGTCCTGCATGAGCCTCCTCTGCGTCTGCGAATCCTTTGTGCCTCCATGGAGGCTCCTGTGAAAGAAGACTTCTCCTACAGAGGAACATCTGTGTGAGATTTGGAGCTGGAAGAAACTTGTTTCAAGGGATTATCACGATCGATTTGTTCGACTGATCTGCTCAGGGTTTCGTATAAGAAGCTTCAAGAAGTGTGTCATGTCTGCAGGAGGCGACGAGGGCGCTGATCCCCGTGCTTGGGAAGTACTACATGCGCGACAGCCGCAGCGTACCACGAGCCATCTGGGAGGACAGGCAGGCCTGCCGCTGGGTGGCGCCGGACAAGGACACCCCAGGCAGCGGAGTGTTCTGGTTCAAGCAGTTCAAGGAGCAGAAGAAGTCCGACTAGATTCCCCTCATTCTAGGCAGGCAACCGGCTCTGTATAGGCCAGTACGTCCTGTGAGGGCCCCTTGCTGAAGGCTGCAGCTTTCTTAAATGCAAGAATCATGGATCTTCACGGTCAATTTCATACTGAACTTGTTAGATGTAGCTCAGAGGTGTCTCTCTGGAATTGGCGTTGTAGCGCTGCCGTTGTGCCCGGCTGCCAGCTTCTAGAGCTGTTTGTTGCCACATGGCATGTGCAAATGCATTGGGACGGCCTCGTTCGAAGGTATGGCATGGCAAGGTTTCTTGACATTGGAGAAAAAGGCATTGTTTCTTAATATTGAAGGAAAAGGCAGGAGGGCTCTGCACAAGCATACACGTCTTGGAGACTCCTTCTTGTATATCAGGGTCTTAGCAGGCTTCATTGGTACATATCATGTCTGTGCTCTAGGCACGAAAGAATGCGTGAACAGGGCTGGATAGGGCTTTGTGGCCGCAATTCTTTCAGAGGTTGATTCCTCCATGGTAAGCACCAGTGTACATCAAACTCCTGATCAGCGGGAGATGCTTGAGTCTACCCTTGTGCTTGAGAGCTGATAGCAGTACTGTTAGTGTAGTGCAATCGACCATCCTTCTACTGTCAAGGTGACATGCGTGGTGATGCAGAGCGGTTATTCCATGTCCGCCTCAAGGCGCTAGCGCCCTCACCTGGACAAATGAAGTATCCCAATGACCTAAAATTGAAGTGCCTGATTTTTTTGAACAGTCCTACTGCATAGGAGTTGCGTCAGGATAGAAGGTGTCCATAGTGGCAAAGCAGGAATGTTTTCTGCAGTGTGATAGGTGTAAAGCCACAGTGAGAAAATTTGTTTTACGCAGGTTGGCTCATCACTTGAAAAGATTTCAATGTATCCATATCACCCAGTCTTGAGAGGTGCAAGTATGAGTGAGCTTCCTATATGCTGCAGGAATCACCCTGCTTATGTGTTCCCTACAAGGCGTAGGCTAGCAGCATGTCTAAGAGCATTCATAACTCACGGACTCTAATGCAAATCACTGACCTGCATGCAAGCAGTCATTTCTCCCCACGACAAATCTGCTCTAAATCACTTAATAAGATGTTGCAGCGGTGATTGAACTTTTCTCCCACTGATGCAGCCACCAGTGCAACTTGCACTGAGCAAGAGCCTCATAAAATTAAAGGCGCTCATTTGGTGCTTTAATCCTCAAAGCGCAGGTGTGAGCCTGCAGGTGCCGGGAAGCCGCGCAGCAGAGTGCGACCGGCGCTGGGGCTCTCCACGGCCTCACCCTCCTCAGTGAAGTGCATGTGGCGGCCGGCAGCAACGGGAATGCCGCGCAGAGGCTCCTTCGACTCCACCTATCACATCACACAACCAGTCTCACCCTGTGCGCACCCTGGAGGTCTTTCCTTGTCTGCCAGGTTGATTGGCAGGAAAGGGGGGGCACAATTCATCCGTAAATCACTGGGCCTCAGGTACCGACATGATCTGCTACATGTCTCAACTCGAAGGGGCGTATCCAGCTTTCCATCCAGCGTATATTTAGTGAGACCGTGTTCAGAGGTACATGCTGTGGTCTGGGGTGTATCGAAATGTGTTCTTCTCATTCATTGCCGAGCATGTGAACAAAATTACAAAGCCAGAGAACAGGTTTTGTACTGGGGATGCTGGTGCTTGCCTTGGGAGCAATCAGCAGGTCGTCAAGCGCCTTGCAGAGAGCAGAGCTGGCCTCCTCCGACTCTTCGGCATCTGCCACGCAGACGGCGCCAGTGTACATGGTTGTGTTGCTGGCCTTGCTGTCGCTGGAGAGGCCGGGCAGCACCTTTGGCTTGGCGGCCGCTGCCTTCAGCTCCTGCTTGATCTGGCGCAGCGACCTGCCGCAGCACCAATGACTCATTAGCAACTGTGCAGCCTTGCAGAGATACGTTGCTGCCTGGACTGCAAAACTTACAGTTGCAATGCATGTTGCCCACCTGGGATCAAATGGCGTGGTGGGCTTGATTGCGGATTTGACAGCGTGCTTGGATGCCTTCGCCACAGGTTCTGCAGCCTGCGGCGCAAGTTCACTGCTTGCCTCAGCTGCTGCATCCCAGATTCTATTCTACACAACGGCGTCCATGCCACAAATTTCCCATGTAATTGCGTTTACTCAGGCACACTCACCACCGGGACTGTCTCACTGATGTATGGTGACCCGTCCATCTGCCAGCGCTCATCATCCTTTTCAGTGGTCAGCATCGCCTCGTCTCCGTCCCCTTCCTGCACATCACCCACAAGACATGCATGGATGACAAATTACAAAGGGAGGTGAAGCAAAGCCTGCCTAAATTCATGCCTTACTGTGCATTTCACGAAGTCCTGCTCACCTTGTCTGTGACAGTCTCAGTGGCAGCAGTGGCATTGACCTCCACCTCAGCGACAGGCGTGGGCACATGTGGGGTTGCAGGCTTGGGCTCTGCTTCAGGCACTGCGTTCTCCGTGGCCACAACGCACTGTGCGGGGGCAGTCTCGATGCGCTGTGGGGTGATCAGCATCTCCTCATGGATGCTCTGCTGGACCTTCTTGACGGCTGCGGCCACCTCAACAGGCTTTGGCACTGCATCTTCTGCCTTGGCAGCGATCAGCTCCTTGGAGACAGCAGAGACTGGCTGAGTGCGCATCGGTGTGATGTGCATCTCGGCCTCCATGTTCTCCTCAATGGTGGTGTACTCCTCCAGGAGCTGCTTGACAATGTTGTCCTCGTGTGGGATGTCTGCCGCTATGGCATCCAGTTTGACATCGTCGTTCACCACGGCCCCTGCTGCTAATGAAAGAGCTTCTCGATGCTTGTGTACGCAAAATTCACGGGTGAGAACCTGGACCAGTGCAGTGCTTGGCAAAATCACCTCCTGAGATTGTGGCTCCAATAGGATCGTCTTCGACGGTCACAGGATTGTCGGCACTCTCCTCCTTGTCCTGCCAGCATGCAAAGCATGAGCTAGCCAACTTACAAAAGGGACGACTTTGCGGAGGCGACAGAGATGCTGATTCTCAGAACTCACCTCTGAAGCATCATTTGTGCGGTCAAACAGGGCAACGCGAGGCAAAGGTGTGCCAAGGTCCTTTCCAAGACGGCTGTTGCGCGGCCTGATCTCTGTGCCGAAAGGCTTCACCAGGGCTGCATCGGACACAGCAAAAACTGAAGCTTAGCTTAACTTAATTTTGTGGCATACGGTATGTGAGGAATCTGCACTATCCAGGTATTTTAGTGCAGTCAATATTGGGCATGCATGGGAAGTCGCTCACGTGTACCAGTTGTCCTGGCCCGGCTTCTTGTCAATCTGCCTTCTGTGTTCATTGCAGGCTTCTCAGGTGAAATTTTAAGCGGAGATCTGATTACTTACACAAGGAGCTGCCCTGATGGAGTGGCAATAGGACTCAGCAGGACAGACAGGTGTAAGGAGGAGTACGTTCTGCAGGGGACGATGTGCAGGCTCGGGAACTTTTACTTTTGAAGTTGTCAAACAAAATATATGCACTGTGAGAAAATCCTTTCTGACCTTCACAGATTCAAACCGGGGGCGCTGGCTGCCACGCTGGCAGTGCCAGCATGGCATGTGCATGACGATGACGATCTCTCGATGGTTCTGTTTCAGAGAACATCGGCTAAAATAATGATGATTTCTGCGTCTCTTAATATATCTATCAAAGGCTTTTCAGATAGCCAGGCTATCTCCGTTCACCCTTGCGCATTTGGATGCAGAATAGCCTGCACCACCCCTCAGAACCCACTTCCTAGACGGATATAACATTTTACATGCGATGCGATACTAACACATCTCGAAAATCTTCAAGATGCAATTTTATGCAGCGGGATCGATGGGGAGCTTGCTTGAGGCTGGCGTGCACCCTGCCGATGTTGTATTCTACAGAGAGGGGCAAGGCCCCAAGCTCTGTGCCTCGCTGGAAGAGTCGATCTCACAGATTTTAGCAGAAGATACACAATTCCTGGAGGACATGGAAGGTAGGACGTCCTTTCAATTCCACATGTATGTATCAAGATGCAGACGCGGTGTGGTCAGGTCTGTCTGTTGTGCACGTAGATGAGAGAGGCGGCGATCTCACATTCAATCACTTCCCCGTTGTGAGTCACCCAACGAGCCCTCAGAGCTTGCATGAGGTACAGGTGAGCCAGGCCTGGCATTGGTCACACTCAATTGTTATTACCTGCAGGCAAGGATACATTCTGACACACTTTTGCCATGCAGACTGATTGCCTCACAGAGAGGGGGGAAGATCAGATCGACCTGAAATACAACACTTTTCCAGAAGAGGCAATCAGGCCAGCCGAAACAACAGGCCAGCATGAATTACAGATCTCGGACATTGCGCAGCATGCAAATGGGGCAATGCCTGCCATACACCCAGCGAATTCGACAGGTGAGCAGCCTTACAGCTGGGTGCAATCCATTAGCTGCAAGCGGACTTTGCTATTTTCGTTCGGATTCTTGAAACTGCGCATTGGGCTTTTCAGGCAGATTTCCTGCTCCTTCAACTGCAGATGGACAGCGTGAGCCCGCTTACAGCCGTCGGGCAGCGCCAGGGCCTGCTCCCTTCCAGGTTCCCATCGCACCTGGCAGCAGACCGCGCCTCGGCAAGAAAGCAGCGCCAGAGAGGCAGAGAGCCGGCGGCTTTGTCGCCCCGCGCCCCCTCCAAAGGAAGCCCATGGCTGCTGGCAACCCAAGGGAGGCACCTGCCTTCAGTGTGCCAAGTGTGGCTGCGGACATGGGCCAAGCTGCCGGCCCTCCTGATGTGCCAGCGGGCGTCTTCTCCTTCCTGGGAGGCAAGCAGATCACCATCAGCAGCGCAGCACAGCAGAGGGCTGCAGCGCTGTTGCAGCAGATCCAGAATGACGCTGGGGATGACTATCTAGATGCTCCCTGCATGCAGCTCATCGCAGCCAAACCAGCACGGCAGGAGCAGATGCCAGTGCCTGCCGCAGAGGAATGCCCGAGCAGGCATCCTCCCCCATATGAACCTGCACCAGCGGAGGAGTGCAGTCAGAAGCCCTTGGAAGCCATTGGCAGCGAGGCTGGCCCAGAGCACACCGTTGAGGCTGACCGAGAGCCTGCCATAGCTGCAGGGCAGGACACCCTACGGCAGCAGATGGCAGAGGCTGCGGATGAGGATGCGCACAGGGCAAGTGATGCAACTCAGCTGGCGCCAGGGGCGCTCGAGGGCATCCCCATGTCGAGCTGGGAGGAGACCCAGCAAGTGTGCACCATGGCTGTTGTGCCAGACACACTGGTCATCGACCAGCCGGCAGGTGAAGGAGGCTGCGAGGCGCTCGGCGAATGTGAACCCAGCACCAGACAGAATGCGAGCCAGCACTCAGCTAAAAACGCCCACGGTATGGCAGCGCACGCAGAATGGGGTCCTGTGGAGCAGACTCAGATTCTGGGTCAGCCGTCCCCCGTCCAGCAAGGGGAGCCAAGCAGTGCGAATGCTGCAGATGGCCACCCGCGCGCTCCCTTGGAGCAGGTTGCGCCCACTCAGCACCTCGACAACATGCCACAGATGGACGAACAGATCAGCCTTGATGCAGCAGCAGAGCCATCCAGTGAGGCTGCTGGAAATGAAGGGGTGCAGAAGAAGCCCAGCGTGCCATGCTCGCCAATCGCGCGTAGGACACCCTCTGCTGGTGCTGGCCTACAGGAGGTGAATAAAAAGACAGCCTCCACACCTGCAGCAGATGTGAGTAAAGATGCCCCGGAGGCAGCCGCCAGCGATGCAGTATGCGGGGCGAGCCAGGAAGCAGGGGAAGTGGAAGCAGCACACCTGCTTCATGTGGCAGCGCAGTGTGGCGCTGGGGAGGATGAGGAAGAGAGGAATGCTGTAAGCTGTGGAGTCAGTCCAGCACGCACAGCAGTGGTGGTGGGTGCAACTTCTTGCAGAGGCACGCAGGCAGGCATCGGGGAGCATGCTGGGGAGGAGGCTACCACTGACTCTGTGCCAGTGCCTATGGAGACGCATAACACCGAACACCAGCCAGCACAGACGTCTCAGGATGACCCAGCAGAGCCTACAGGAGAGGCGGACTGTGTGGCAGGGCTCATGGGGCACATGTCGCCAGACAATGACGAGAGGCAGCTCTCACCTCACCAGGGCCCACATCAACCGCCAGCCACCTTCTCGTTTGCCACGGCGTCAGGCAAAGCGGTGCCGGTGTCAGCCGCAGCTCTGGCACAAGCGGCAGCCTTGTTCGGGAGCAGTCCAGTGCAGCAGGAGCACCAAGCCGGCGCACCCTGCATGTTTGCAATGGGCTCTGGAAAGCCGGTGCACATCGCCGTGGACAAGCTGGCCTCTGCTCAGAAGCTCCTGGGCTTTGCTGAGGAGGACGCTGGCCCAGGGCAGTGGCCCGCTGCTCCAGAAGATGAGTGCTCCGTGGGCGTGGATGAAGCTGAGGCAGCCCCTTCTGGGTGGGCAACCGGCTCGGGCAAGAAGCTGCAGGTCGATGCAGCGAAGCTAGCCGCTGCTCGCGCGCTCCTGTCCGGTGCTGCTGGGAAAGCCTGCACGATGGGGGATCTCAGCAGTGCGTCAGCTGACAGGCAGGGAGAACAGCGAATTCTTGCGGATGCTCAGTCGCCTGAAAAGAAACGCTTCAAGCCGGCAGTACACGATGAGAACGACGCGGCTGTCTGCAAGAGATCCATGTCTCCTGTGCCAGGCAGGGTGCGCAGATCTCACACCTTCACTTTGCTGCCTCCATGCTTCTCCTGGCACCGACTGCTGCACCCTCCACATGATATTCAAACGACCCTTATGGTGTGATTCTGAGTGTATGCGATGTCATGCAGCTTCAGGCGGGGAGTGTGCCAGCATCACCTTACACACCAGCAGGCCTCGCCGCCAGGCCCCCCGGGCTGCAAGATCACTCGATGACAACGCCCGCTGCAGAGCAGAGCGGCCCAGGGCCTGCATCCACGAGCAAGGCGCCGGCAGAGCTGCCCGCACTGGGAAGCAGGAGAGCTTCCGGCAGCAGGATGGGGGCAGCGCGGCCGCCCTCCTCGGGGCTCAGCAAGACCACAGCCCGCAGCGGCGGCGGCTTCAGGGCGCCACGCAGCAAGTTTGCGACTCCCACGCGCAAGCTCGCCCTGAAACAGGTGCGCCAGACTCAGCAGAAATGTGCTATTCCAAGAGCCCGCAGTGCATTTGTCGTGAGTGAAGATTGAGAGTTGGGTGCCATAATCAATTGCCAGGTGTGGATAAGATGGAAATAGAGCCATGTGATGTGCCACAAAAGTCGACAGTGACGTAAAATCTTTAGAGAAGGGGCAGGCTGCATGCCATGGACAAGCTGACTAAGGGAAATCAGGAGGGGACTCGTTAATTTTTAAGAAGACAAATTGCATGCCTTGCAGGACATGGCAAAGGCGGGCACTCCCAGCCGCCTGCAGGCCGCGAGCGTGCCGGTGGCCCCCCGGGTGCCGCTGCACAGTTTAGCGGGGACCCTGGCTGGCAAGCTCCTGGCGTCGCTGCCGGCTGGGACCTCTATGTGCCCACAGGAGGACGCCAGTGCTGTTTCCGAGGCTGTGCTTGAGCTGGACAGCACCACTGCAACTGACCTCACACTCACAGCCTCCGAGGTGCTTTTCACTCCACCCCTCAATCGACACCGCCTGTTGCTTCAGCACCACAAGAGAAGTATGAAGCTCATTTTACAAAATCATGCTGCAGCCCCAGTGACTCTTAGGACCCCAGTGACTCATAGGACAGATGTTGAGGAATTACAGTGATGACAGGGCGTGGGGAAGGATGGCGAGCGCTTGGGGCACGCTGAGTTTGCGGCGCTGCTGCATGCTGCCGGGGCTGAGCAGCAGTATGCCTCGGTAGCCTGGGTGACGAATCACTTCCGCTGGGTGGTGTGGAAGCTGGCCTGCTACGAGCGCCAGTTCCCCGCTCACCTGGCCGGTCGCATGCTCACTCCTTCTCTTGTGCTGGACCAGCTCAAGTACAGGTATTGCCCTGCTGCACTGCCTTTTGCAATTTATGTGATTGTGACTCCCATCGTGTGCCGTTCTGGTGCTACAAGTCCTCCTCTGCTCTAGCAAATTTCAAGGTGAAGGATGCAACTGATGGTGCAATTGCTGCAGAATAGCGCTGTGATGTTCCTGCAGGTATGAGCGTGAGTTTGGGCAGGGGCATCGGTCTGTGCTGAAGAAGGTCTTGGAGCAGGATGAGGCTCCCCAGCGCCCCATGGTGCTCTGCATGGCAGCTATCCTCCAGCGCCATCCAGGTAATAAGCAACTCCTCAATGTCTTATAATAATGTCTGCATTGCTTGTAATCACATGCATGCATGCATGCACGCAGCACCAGCATGCGCAGAGGCTGTGCAAGTGGTAGTCGATATGACCGCGCTGTGCAAGTAGTGGTCATATCGACTACTACTTGCACCAGTTAGAACCAGTGAGATATCGCACGTGTGCAGGGGAGGAAGGCAGGCAGGACAGCTCCGAGCAGAGGCAGGTGGAAGTGACAGATGGCTGGTACAGTGTGCGCGCCACGCTGGACGCGGGGCTGTCCAGGATGCTTACAGAGCAGAAGCTGCGCATCGGTGATCCCCAGTGCTCTCAGTGCAAACACAGCATTCACAGCACCTTCAGCAACAAGTGCTTGTCAAGGGCATCACAAGAACTCTGACCACCAAATATATGCAAACTGATGCAGGCACCAAGATGCGCGTGTCCGGGTCGGAGCTGACTGCCGGCTCGCCATCAGAAGTGCTGGAGGCCTCTCGCAGCTGTTTCCTGCACCTTCACTACAACGGCTGCCACAGGTGGTTGCCCAACAGTCTTACGCATATCATTGCTCTGTGTGGCCCCAGCTTCTTTATTAGCTTGGTGTTGAGTTGTGGAGATTATTCACAGCACCATGCCTTTCGTGACAGGCTCCTCAGAGCACCTGAGCAGCTCATGAGGTTCTAGCAATCGTGGTACAGTGTAGGATGCAAATACTAGTGGGCGTAAAGGATCTTGAATGCAAAGATGGCGTGGCAGCAGCCGACCTGCTGGCTAGAGGTGCAACAGAGAGCCAAGAGTCATGGGATGCGCGCAGGGTGGCGGAGGCAATGCCGCTGGGCTGGACGGTCAGCCGCAGCGTGATAGTTCCCCTGGGGGCCGTGCGGCCGGGCGGCGGCACCGTGTCGCGCACGTGCGTCGTGGTGCAACGCATCTTCCCGGCGCTGTACAGGGACCGCATGTCGGACGGCCGATACCTGCGCCACACGCCCCGCGCCAAAGCCGTGGCCGACCGCCTCTCGGAGGGGGGCATGCAACAGGTGCCGGATTCAAATTTGCAAACAAATATGGACGGACGTATGGGTCAGCGCCATGCAGAGTTGTTCTTCTCGCGCTGGCTGCGTGCAGAGAGTGGTGAGCAAGAGGTGCTGGGGTGATGTGTTGCCAGGCGGAGGAAGCTTCGGCATCTGCGGTGGCTGCAGAAGAGAGGGAGCACTGCAGGCAGATCATTGCAGACGCTAAGGAGGGCTCCAGCCTCCCAAAGGGTGCGCTGAAATCTGCAAATACATGTAGCAGTCATTCAGATGCATCAATTTTAGAGACGCTGTCCGACTGCAGCCGACTGGATGAGGTGGTAAAGAGGTTGTGCTTCTCCAGGTGCCCTTGTGTATGCTCGAGCGCTCATGGCTGAGGAGGGCCACGCTGACTCAGCAAAGTCCTTCGGCAGTGACAGTCGCGCAGATCATGACAGGTAAGGATACAGAGGATGCTTTTGAAAGGGCAATTCCCAGCTCTCAGAACTTATTAAGAGATTGGCTATAGCGCCATTGGTTTGCCACAGGTACCAGAGCATGCGGCAGCAGGCAATGCAGGCACGGAGGGAAGCAATCCTGAACGCAGACCTGCCTGCACGAGGCCTGCATGTGGAGAGATCCATCCGCCAGATCTCCCTGCTGGTGTCCGCCGTTCTGCACAGGGTGAGACCGACTCGATAAGCTTCTAGCAACAATCACAGCCCTTACAACTTGCATTTCTGCACAAATTGTAAGGGGCATGCTCTTTGAGGAGTAAACCTGCATTTGAGAAATCTTAACATTTGACCCCTGGGTAAGGCAGCTTTAGAGGGATCTGCATCCAGGTCTGACCTTCCAGATCAGACTACATCTGGCAGACAGATTTTCTACTCAAAGGCGCAATGCTTTGTGGTGCAGGAGGCATGCAGTGATGTGGAGCGGGCGTGTCAGACAAGGGCAGTGATTGAGGTGAGCAACCCGGGTGAGGATCTAGAGCGCATCACCGAGGGCAGCATGTGGGCAGTCTCCGACCTGGCCGCGCCTGACATGCACCGGGGCACTCTGCTGCTGCGCGCCTCTGCCCGCTCGCACTGGCAGCCTCTGGCCTCCCACACAGGGCCCCAACCGTACGTACTCCTCTCGAGAGCTCTGCAGATAGTGATGCTCAAGTTTGATTTTCGAGTTTGTTTTTTTTTTAAGTTTGGTTTTCCAGGATTTTCACTTGTTAAAGTTGTGAGCAGGGGAACGTTGGGAGGATCGATTGTAAATGTTGTAATCTGACAGTGTGGCATTGCGCAGGCTGATGCATGCGTACAGCGCGCGTCAGACAGTGCAGCTGCATTCCTTGGGGCACCTGCAGCCTGGACATGATTTTGACTGCCATGGCATTGTGCTTGGTGCTGGTGAGAAGCAGCTTCTAGGTGAGTGCTCTGTTGCAACAATTGTCTTGGTGCCTAATGTGAGCAGGCTGCCATTTTAGTTCCAATATCTGCCAGTGATAAGCTGACGGAAATTAGTATGAATTCTACGCATGTGTTTGCTCGCATGCAGGCAAGCAGTCGAGCCAATGGGTGTTTGTGGCGGATGAGAGCTGCAGTCAGGGGAGCACCATCCTCGCCGTACATCTGCAGGCTCAGCCTGAAGCCGTGGACTTCCTCGATGGCAGAACAGATACCAACAACATCATCACGCTCATGTGCGACTCTTACACAAAAGCTCGTCCTTGCTGCAGAACAAATAGTAATGCCTGCGTCTCGCGCATGCACTTGCGCGCAGTACTGTGCATTGCAAGTCCCAAGTGCTCCCCTGGTTACAAGCTACAGTATCATACTGGATGATCCCTTGCATAGTGTGCGAACGTATCCTGAATGTGCTGCACTGGTTTGGGCAGGAATCTGCGCATGCGCGACTATGACAATACCAATTGCCTGTGGCGGGCAGACGGCGATGAAACGACGGGCATCAGTCTGCACCCTGCGCAGACCGCGGCCAGCATCTGCAAGCCCGGCAGCAGGGCGACCCAGCTGGCAGCCTGGGCACAGGGCGCCTCTCCCCTGCTCTCATCACTGCGCCAACAGGTGGAGCGGCTTCTGGCAATCGGCTGATGTCTGCCCACTGTGTAGACCAAGCCTGGCATTCTTTGCAAATTTACCATCAGAGGTCCAGAAATCTAAACTCAGAACTGAAGCAAATCTATAGTATGTTGTCTATCGACAGATCGGTCTAGAATTAACTGGATTTCTAATGGTGCACCAGCCTGCGGTGCTGTATGTGCTGCAAAGTCTTGCTTCCTCACAAGCAGTCTCAGGCCTGATCTGCCAAAATGTTTGGTCTTGCGCTTGCCATTATGTCGCGGTGAAATCACAGCCAGCATAATAATTGGCTCATTATGGATGGGGCATGGCCAAGATGAAGCCATCATAATTTGACCTCTGATTGTCGTCTCCTGTCAGATGTAACAGACATTACTCAGGAACCTTGCAAATGCATTGGAAGGTCAACGCACTCCGATACTGCGAGACCCTTACAGAAATATGCGTGCCATGTGCCGAAAGATAGAAGCCAGCATACAAGACAGAGAGCAGCTGGCATATACCTGGTCGTGATCCAACCCCTAAGAAATTACACTGCCTGTGCACTCCTCCAGGTGAGCACAGTCCCTGTCATTTGTGGCACCTCAGCTACTTCCTTTGCATCTTCAGGCGCTGTTCCGCCAGTTTTGCAGCATATAACTCGTCGTCTCGTATGACGCCTTTATGAAGATTCTGAGGCAACAGGGAGCACAGAATATTATAGAGCTTCTGCAACACCAACTATTATGCTTAATTTGGTCCTAGTGAATGCTACAAGAACCCACAGCATGATCCGATTGAGGTACATTCTTAAGTCACCTCTCTTTCTATCCTCTGTCCCTCATGAATGAAGTAGACACCCCCCATGGTGACAGCTGATGCCAGCAATAACGTTGCCATGGCCCCTGACATCCTCATTGACGTCGGGAGTCAGGGGCTGCTGTGGGCAGCGACAAAGCCTCGGTAACCTGCTGAAGTTTATCTTGGATCTCTTCAAAAAATTTCCACCTGAAGCGGCTCAGGATCTGACCCACTGGTTTTCCACACTAAATTTAACTCATGTTTGTTGGCTGTAGCTTCGGCGGCAGTGAGGCAGCCAGACTCCCAAATTTATATCGTACCGCCTTTGGATTTGAACAAAAACTTCGCGCTTTCAAGATAGATACTACTGCATGATGTTAATGGCACGAGCAAAGGGTCTGCAGAGGGTCTGCAGCTGTTAAGGGTTTCAATCGGAGAAATTTGAACGTTTGATAAACCGGCTTAGCCAGCATCATTGGCATCAGTGAACATGTTGCTCTAAAGGAATTGTCGCTCAGCATGGGATCCAGGGTGAACAAAGTCGACCTGGCATCCCTCAACAGAGGTGGTCAGTTGCTGGGAATGCAAGAAAGAGAGCGTTCACGTTCACGTTCGCCGAGTCCTCAGAAGGCTCCTCCACAAGGGCCCCCAGTGTCCCCAGCTGAACTCCGAGCCGTATGCAATTCCCTCGAGGCTAAGATTGCCAAATCACCAATCAAGATTCCCCCGCAAATTTCTGCTTTGATCAGCCTGGTCAAGGATCTGCCTGACGACGACGGGATCCCCAGAAGGATGAAGGAACTTTCCGTGGCCTTTAAGCTGCAGCAGCTGAAAGCCGCAACCGAATACCTCAACGGCATCAACGAGCTCTGCGCAAGACTGTACGACTGAGAACACAGCCCAAGCAAAAGAAAATCCAGCAGATTCTGTGTGAAAGCACAGAGGCCCCAGCTTGTACTTTCTTGCTACCTGCTTTGCTATGAATGTAGAAGGCAAGTTGGTCAATAGTGAAACATCAGAATGCAACGGTACGCATGAGTCTCTGAGCTTCCCTTTTGTGACACCATTTTGGCATAGTGTGGTTGCCAATATATACAGGGAGTACCCGCGGATTGGCACTGGCCAGCAGTGGAATGCCATGGCAGCTCACTGTCAAGGGCTTAGCTGATCTCTTCAAGTTGCCTGCCGAGATATAGTGCCAACCTGTCCTATCCAGGGTTGAGAAGTCTGCAGGAAAGTTTCCAAATCATATAGACATGACTCATCGGATGTCTTCATAGTTTATTGGTGGAATGACTTGGTGGTTGAGAAGTGTCAGACCTTCTAGGCAGGACCAAGGCTGATCAGCGCTGTGTGTCCGACACAAGGGGAGTCCCAGCTGCTAGTGGAACAGACTCTCTCAAAAATGATGGTGCCGTACTTTTATTTGTTGGTTTATAAGCTGGTGCTTGCATTGGAGTGGGGATTTTGGAATCCTGGACCATAATGCTGTGCATGGAACGTGACAATGATTGATGCGAGTTCCTAACAGCTCTGCTTGATGTTTACGCTTGTGTCCTTGCTGAGCGCGTGCATTGCATGCTTCTTACGAATTTGTAACAAAATCTACTTGAATCCTGCTGGTGAAGAAGAGATGCATTTGGAGCAGGCCATATTGTACATGGTGTCCCTGCCAAGCAGCGGCGCTCTGGCTGCCGCAACAAACTGATGTCACAAATGCCTTGGTGGTGAAAGGGGCTGCATGCGCAATTTGCAATATGCCATATTCTGTCTAACGCTGGGCCGCGCGGCACTTTGGGCTACACCCAGATCAGACCCAAGCTTGCCGTGCAGCTTGTCCAGGTGCTTCTCTTCTGTCTCTTCGGTTATTCACTCCATTCAAAGAAAGGGGAAAGAACCTTGGGCAACCGCTGGACTCACTTGGTACTGATATTACTGATCCTTAGTACTGATGAGTCATGCTTGACCTGGAGTCCAGACTCTGAATTGGAGCCTCTGGCAAAAGGTTGGAGCAACCTCGACTGGTCCTGGCTCTTTCGATTTGCTAATAATATTATTTTATTTTAAAGAATAGCACGAATCTCATATATACATCAAGCATAGCGTCCTCAATTGGAGCCTAGTAAAAGTTGAAATTCTCTTGCATCATCAGCCTGATTGCATCTCAGTTTCTGCCCTATCGTGCCGATCTTAATAACAGTGTTGGATCTTGAAGTATTGCGCTATGCCCAAGCGCAAGCAGCGTGCCCAAGCTACTGCTGAAAAAGAGAGCAAAGGCCGCCAGAAGGAGCAAGCGCCGAAGAGGCAGAGGAAATCTTCGCGCAATCAGGTTGCCGAAAAGAAGGGCATCGAGGAGCGCAGGAAGCTGCAGTTGCAAGACCTTCCAGACAATGTCTTTGTGCAAATTCTCAGGCAGATGGGTCTGCAACGCCTGAAAGCAGTGCAAGGTAGCCCCCTAGCAAGGCTTTTGCTCCTTCTCTACTGTACCTTTGGCAAGTTCTTGAGGTCTTGGTCGCTTGGGGGTGTTCGTCTCCACTAATGGCATACTTCACTTCACTACCTTGGCCTCACAGACTTTCATGTGTGTCTTGCAGTCTGCAAGAGATGGCTGGCCCTGGGGCGGGACCCTTGCTTCACAACAGTGGTGCAAGGGCAGCGCTTGAACATGGCGATCAGCGCAGCCGGGCCTGGAGACACCATCTCCATACGGCCAGGGTTCTACCAGGAGATCTTGCTCGTTGAGAAGCCGCTGAAATTTGTGGGCCAGAGTGGCCAGGACATCCAAGGACGGGAGCGCCGTGGCGTTGTCATCCAGTCCAATCGCTCCATGTGCATCATGTCCAATGCAAGGCGTGTACTTCTCAACCACCCGTGTTTTCCTGCAGATGTGTATTGCTACTTGCCACGTTTGCATCATGTGCAACAGTTAGGTTTGTCAGATCCAGCTTGATTCACCAGAGCAGGGAAGGGATGCAGCTGTGTGGTGTCTCAGGACATGCTTCCAGAATATTGTCTTCCGGGCCATCATGCCCAGCACGGACCGCAGCATCATCAGTTTTGGACCAGCATGCTCGTACATCCGATTGGAGAATTGCGAGCTCGGAGGCATCACTGGACTTCTGATACCTGACAGCAAGGTGCCTGCCTCCACAAGCCCATCGCGCAATTAGCAGCCGGATGCATGGAGCTGCATGTGTGTTTCAGCATGTAAATATGCATTCTTCAAGAGGGTGGTTTGGATGTGCAGGGTCCAGACACCCAGCTGTTCCTGAAAGGCTGCTACTTGCATGGCGTGCCTCACAGCGCAGCAGTCTTTGCAGAAGCTGGCAAGGTCCACATGGAAGGTAGGACCCTTCGATCACAGTGGCTGTCGAGGTTGATGTCGTGCTCAGCTCACAGGTGATTGTCATTCTGCCTGTTGGTAAACCTCATCTGCTGTGCCCTGCAGGCTGCACGGTCACAAATTGCCAGATGGCAATGAACGCATGCCAGGGTGTGGAGGTGGACATAAAGAACAACGATTTGTCCTTCAACGAGGTGGCTCTGGTGGTGGATGGCCACGGCGTGATCCAGGACAACATCATGTGGGGCAACCTGCACCGCTCCACCATCGACGTCAGCCCAGAAGCCCTCGAGCGCCTGGAGGTGCATTCCTGCCACTATTCTGGACGATTTCATGGCAGGCTTCCCCATGCTGCTGCTGTCATACCAGGCTTCCCCAGATTCTTGGTTGTCTACATCTTTCCTACAAAACATCTGCTCCACCATTGCGAGGATGCTGACGGCGTGGTGTCATGTCGGCAGGCGCAGATGGCGACGGATGCAGCGGCAGGGCAACACGCTGCGGATGCTGCTGCTGCTGCTGCAGCGGCCCCTCAGGAGGGAGCGGCGGCGGCCGGCGCGGCGCCTGATGCAGGGCAGCCAGCGGAGGCTGCTGAGCCGGCCAGCCCGGAAGGCGGCCGTCGCGCGCGCGGCGCAGCGCCGCGGCTGCCGTCCATCCGCTTCTCGGGCAACCACATCATGAAACCCCTGCGGCTGCGCCACCACGACGCCGACCAGCAGAAGATCCGGAAGAGGGTGCGGCCCATGAAATACCTTCAACAAGCACATCCTCTCTCTTTTTTTGATCCAAGCTGGTTTATTGATTGCGCGAAGCGATTGCATTAATTGGTTATATGAAAGTATCAGCTCAGGATAGGGCCACCCAAAAGGTCGGCTAAGGCCCTATGTTTCCGGGAGGAGCCTCAGGACTTCCAGAAATTTACAAGCATCCAGAGGAGGACAGGACGGAGTGTGTTATTGTGTGTGGAGCGACATTCTGTGCTTGTTGACAGGCGAAGAAGCTGGCTGCGGAGGTGTATGGGGAGCACGAGCAGGGGGGCGACTGGGATGACGATGGGGAGTGGCACTTAGTGAATGATGGGGACCTGGACTCATCCGATGAGGATGACAATGCCAGTGTTCACTCCTCAGACCTCTCAGATCACATGCTGGGGGACCCCGAGGACTACTCCTCCTTTTCGGATGACAGCGATGATGAGTCGCTGCACAGCAGCGAGTTTGACACCAGCGATGAAGACTTGGACTCTTCCGACAGCGAGGATGATGGGGCTGCCTATGAGGGGTCTGACGTAGAGAATGAGGGCGGGCAGGAGCAGCCACTGCAGGACGGCAATGCACAGGAATGATGTCTTGCAGCACCTTTTTGACGTGTTGGCATGCGTGGGGAATTGCATGAGGTCTTTTTAAGGACCTGCCAGGTGTTGTACGTTTTGCTAGCGTTGTATCATCAGTGAAAGCAATGAGGGAATAATCTGTAGGTGCTCAATTAGGGTAGAACCAAAAAGAGCTTGCTCCAGGATCCGGATATGTCGACAATTGGAAGTCAAAGAATGCTAGGTAATCTCATTGCAATCTAAAAAATGTTGGATTTCCTTTGAAGGTTTGGTTGGTATAATTGCAATTGCAGTGCACTTTGGACTTGAATGTACAGTGAGGTTACTGGAAATTGCTGCATCCTAGTACTGCTCAAAAGCTGTTCATGCTGGTACTCGCAGCTGTCAATCGAGTAGGTGCTTCTCAGCATCCTGAGCTGAGTCATCACATCACCATGATGGCCTAACTTAGGTGACACGCAACAGCCGCTGTCAACGCCGGCGCCGCTCCATGGTGGCTCAGGGCAACATGAAAAATGCCCACATATGTACATATCAGCCTGACATTCCCAGGGTGCCTTCGAGACGACCTCAGGTCAGGTTGCAAGGCTGGGCATGCTGGAAGCAGGAATTTCAAGATGGCAAGGCAATGCAGCTTGCCTGGCAATATAACCGTTATCGCCCCTGTCATCGATGGGATTGCATTGTCACCTGAACACCTTGCAATGGGCAGGATAAAGCCTGTGATAGTATGGTTTCCGATGATGAGGACTTTGTAGATTACACGACTGTGACTCCATGGGAACGGTACGTAAGCTTCACAAACACGAAGTGCCCATCGATTTTTCGCACAATACTAATTTGGTTCATGGCATCTATAATTCATATCTTCCATTTACGATCCACAATCGTGGCCCTTTGATACTTGTTTCTGCTGTTTTTTTGGTGTAGCCTTCTAAAATAGCCCAAATATCACCTCATGAGTTCCGTTGTTTCTTTATTCAAGACGAGAAATGAACATCTGATGACAAACACGAATGTATCCAGGTTTGAGGCTGTGGTTGAGCGAGTCCTCTCGTGCTGGATCACCGCGGGTACGTCGCTTAGCCTTGGAAAGTGCAAATCAAGATTGCTCTAAACCTTTGGCAATCCTTCAGTACCGATGCTGCGATACTTGAAATATTCTTGTTAATGCAGGTCTTGATGATCTAGATCAGCTCCCCGGTTCAAAGGTGGGCAGGAAGGAGGGGGTGCAGGAGGTGTGCAAACTCTGATATGTTTTTTTGCCCATGCTTTCATTCATGGGGGAAAAAAACATTCTCTGTAATTTTCTGCACATTTAAGATGTAGCCAAGGAATACTGACAAAGCGTCGCCTTTTCTTTGCAGGTTCATGTCAGGCTACAGCACCAACTGCCCTTCCGCCAGGAGGCATACTTGCTTATTCTCCATCTTCCGGACGACAAGAAGGGGTCAAGAGACATCAGCAGGGAGCCGCCTGTAGCCACAGCCCAGGCAGCTACCATCCCCCACATCAGGACAGAGGCATGCATAGCGGACGATCACGCACCAGGCCCAAGCACACCAGAGAAGGCCCACTCGGACCCCTGCCTGAGTGGACTGGACAGCGGGCACACAGCAGCAGTGATCGACCTCAGCGGATCTTCAGATGCAGAAAGTGGAGACGTCATTCTGGTGTCGTCTTCAGCCGATGACCAGGGCAGCCTGGGTGCGGAGGGCCAGGATCTGGGTAATGCCCCATCCAGGACGAGCTTAATAAGCAGAGCCTTCGGATCTGACGCAAGGGATGCTGGGGGGAAGCAAGCAGCTGCAGTCGCAGCGCTGCAGGACAGTGGATGGCAGGGAGTGCAGAGGCAGGCGCTGCAGGATCGGCCCCACAAGCTGCAAGCTTGGTTTGGGGTCGATGCCTTCCTCACACTCATCCCCTCCTCGTACTCGCGCCGCATCCTCAACGAGCAGGCGAGCCCCACTCACTGCCTTACATCATATCACCATTGATACAAAACTGGAAGCATGTTCAGCCCAGCTTGAGGGGTGCTCTTGTGAGTTGGTTGCCGCTGAGGGTGATCAGTGAGAGAAGTGCTCGTGTGTGCGACAGGAGGGTAGCACGCTGAGGAGTGCCCTGGCCGTGGCGCTGGCGGCAACAGGGTGTCCCTGGCCGGCATTTGTGCCGATGCATGACCCTCTGCGCGATGCGTACTGGGGCGTGGCGGCCACCGGCCGGGGCGGCATTGTTTTCCTGGAGACCGACAGTGTGCACATCAGCCAGCTGCCCCCGCACCTGCTCAGGGTGCGCAGTCACCTTGTCCTGAAGAAATAAGATCAGGATACCAAGATTCCCTGGGATCTTGCTCATTTTCATCTTTGCATCTGCAAGGAATCACCAGAGTCAAGTCGCGAGAGATGCTGCTAAGTGTTCAGTTGTAGTGGCCAAGCCAGTCACAGGGCACTCTGAAGTAATTTATCTGCGCCACTTAGAGGTCATCTGAGGCATTCGGGTCCAGGAATACACAAAGTAACTAAAAACCACCCTGTCAGTCATGCGGAAAGGGGATCAAGGGGGTGGGACACCAACTGTGCAGGTGGACGGGCTGCTGTCTCTGTTCTCACAGCGCCTGGCCGCGCATGCGCCGCTGGCCGCAGCCGCCGCCAAGGCTGTCGTGGATGATACATCGCTGGCGTCCATGGCGCTTACTGCTGCCGGCCGGCCGCCAGCCGCCTACGCGCGCCACGTGGCCGTCTCCGAACGGCGCACCTTCCGCGTTCCGCTCCCCCTCCTGGAAGGTAGCAGCAACAATTTGTAAACTTCTGTGCATATCTGCACCCTTGTCTCACTGTTGCTGGCATGAAATGCTGCTCCGAAGTTGCCTGGTGAATTGAAGGATCCAGCAATACATAAGCTGATGTCATATTGATTTGAGATTGTTGATTATAGATGGGGACTCAGACGATGCTTCGGAGCCAGAGGCAGATTGGAGGGAGGATTGGGAGGCCGACTGCTGCTGGCACCCCTGGGCTGTTCATCCAGATCCAATAGGTATGTGCAACGCATTTGCACAACAGATGCTGTAGCTTGAGAGGTGAAGCCTTTTGCAGAGAGTCATGTTATGAGCTATCTGTGGGTGGTTTGGCAGGCCACCTGGAGATAGACCTTGTGTGGGAGAACATTTCTGCGGCAGCGGCTGTGCAAGGTCATGCCACAAGGACCGGCTCAGCCTCACACTGGCGACTGCATGTCCTGGACCCTGCGCAGGCTCCCTCCTATGGCCACCGACTATTTTCTCTCAAGGTAGGGGACCCACATACATGTGACCGCAGAAAGTCCCTGAAATCTGAATTAAATACACGAAGTGTTGGGCTCACAGGAGACTTGCCCAAGAGGACCACTGTAATCACCATCACTTATCACCCTGTGACCGCAGAGCAAAGAGCCCGAGAGGATCCACCTGCGCCTGTGCGAGGAGCACTGCCAGCGCAGCCAAGGGCCGGACAATTACGCCCCGAAGGACACGAGCTTTGCTGGGATGCTGCGCGCTCTCGCTGCAGGGGGCAGGGCTGCCAGGCTCGCCAAGTCCATGAGTATGCCCTTCCTTGTCAGGCACGCCTGCTATAAGTCTCATGAGATCGGGTGATTCTGTCTTAGGCCACGAGACCAGGTGCTGTGACAGCAGGTATGTCCTTTTGCTGGAGTGAGGTCGGTTTGTGGAACCAGGCAAAGTATTGTAGGAGTCTGGCTTCGTCTGCAGAGCTTGTCAACGCACATGCAGCAAGGCTGTGTGCTGGGGTGCAGGGCAGCTGGCGTCGGAGGAGTGGTGGGGGCGGCAGGGGACGCATGTGCCGGCCATGCCGCCGCCGTCGGTGCTGCAGGACGTTCTGCGCGACCTCTTCCAGGCGCCCACTCTGCCTTCCTCCTTCACCCGCACCTTCCCCTCCCCAGGCACGCCCACGCCCTGCACTCTCTGACACCTGCAACACGTTATTCTTGCGCTTCTTGACCATTCTGACTCTGCCAGTGTGGCTCTTTATCCTGTTTGAGGTCTCAGTGTTGCTGGGCTCGAATGCACGTATGTGCGAGGTGGGTGCTTGCGTACCAGCAGGGAATGTGAAGGATGCAGCTGAGTTGGACGCGCTGCCCGGCACAGATCTGCTGCTCGTGCCCGGCAGTGCACCGGCGTCTTCGCTGGCAGCCCGCCTGGCGCTGCATGCGCTGGTCTTCCAGAGCGCTCGCGCCGTGGCTGTGCTCTGGGTCAGGTAGCCTTCCTTCCTGAACATCGAGCACACAAGAATGATCTTGATGCATGCTGCCATATTTGTCCTGGCATCTTGGCTATAAGTTTGGGTGAGGGGCACAGCACACATCGCTGTGCAGGATGGTGCGGGAGCTGCGCTTCGCGCACTGGGAGGCGCAGGAGCAGCTGCCGCGCATGCGCAGGCGCAGGGCGCATGTGTCTCAGAGCGCGCCCGGCCAGCAACACAACCGCCATTGGGACGCCATCAAGCACCCGCAGGCCCCGGAGGCGCCTGATCTGGCGGCGGGCCTGCTGCACCAGAAGCTGCAGATGCTCAACTGCTGCGCCTTCCTGCGCCGGCACCCGGAGGCCGGCTTTGTCATCGCGCCAGCTGTCGCCAGACAGCAGAGTGCAGCAGTGACAGACAGGGCAAATGCGGGCAGCAGTGGCATATCAGGGCTGGCACAGGAGGTGAGGAGGCTTGTCGGGGAACGCAGAGCGCCCGGTCCGGGCGAGGAGGCCAGGGACGGCGGCTCCGCAGCAGCGTCGGATACGGACTATGCCAGCTGCTGCGACGACCTGGCTGCTGCAGCGGACCTCGATGCGGTGGCTGACAGCTTTGCAGAGCCCATGGAAGTTGACGCGGATGTGCACTTCCCGTCGTTCGAGCTCCGGCTGCCGTCGCCCGTCACCTCGGACATGGTCGCCGAGCAAGAAGCAGCCCGGGCTGCGCTAGGTGTGTGCGGTCTCATCCATTTCTTGTAAACCACTTTGTGACACATATGATATGAACAATAGTGATATCTAGAGAATTTACCTCTGTGTCAAATCGTGTGTGCAGGCGAGGCGGGTGTGGCGGCCAAGGCGCGTATGCAAGGCTCGGTACTGCTGCAAGCCATGCAGGCCTTCAAGGATGCTGTGGCTGGGGCTGCCCTGGACGACTTCCTAGTGTGGCAGATGCGAGTTGGCGCCAGCGTCGGCGTCCCTTCAGACACCTCTGCAATGAAGGAGGTCGGTACCAATCCTTACTCACGCACCAAGTCCACGACTTTGCAATGTGTGCAACAGTAACTGGCCCGAGCGTGGCACATGAGCAACTTCTTATGAATGTACCAAAGGGCCAGGAGCCTTTCCTTGGTGAAAACGCATCATGTAAGACCGAACAAGCATACAGGTTCATGCAAAGTGCATCAATTTCGCAAATTGAGCAAAATCGGGTGTGCGCAGGCTTTGGAGGAGCTGTGGCAGAGGGCGCAGCCGTTGCGTGCGGCGGAGCAGAGGCCGCTGTGGAACCCTGAGCTGGAGGGGGAGCGCGCGCTGCACTGGCTGGAGACGCTGCAGCCCGACTGCGGCTGGCGGCAGCTGCTGCTGGCCGCCCTCAACGCCGCCGCCCTGCTGATCTCACGCTGTAAAGGGGCCACGCTGCCCGCCGCCTCTGCAACGCTTTCAAGGTGAGGAGCGGCTCTCCGCAGGGACCATTCCTTGCACACAGCACCCAGTCGAATCCTGCAATTTTGTGTCCCTCAAGTCTCTCAGCACTGCTGTTCAAAATGGGTTGGAAATGTGCCTTTTGTCCATGCAGGTTCTGGCAGGAGGCGCAGGAAGTGCTGGGCCAGGGGGATCCCAGTGAGGAGGCCTTGGTACGGGTGATTAACAGCTTTGCGTGGGCCGAGCGGGTGATTGTCGTTGCAGAGGCGCTGATGGCCCGGCTGCCCGGCCGCCCCGGCCTGGCTGCTCGGCTCCTCGACGCCTGCCTGCAGCCTGGAGACGATCCCCCACAACCGCCTGTACATGCAGCAGCAACAATGCCAGTGCCACAGAGCGCTAGCAATGGCCCAGCAGATGGCAGACACAACGCTGCGAGCAGGGAGGAGCCAGTGCATGCTGCTCCCCTGGCAACAGGCAGGAGCGGCTTGCAAGCAGAGGAAGAGATTTCAGCAGGGGTGCTCGTGAGGGACATTCGCGACAGAGCCCTGCTGGTGGCCCTCATTCAGAAGCAGCCGGTGTCGGCAGGGTTAGAGAGTGAGTCGGCGTCTTCGCAGCAGGAGAGCGCCTCAGAGGCCAGCAGCAGAGCCGCGTCCGGGCGCCGGAGGAGCTCCTCAGCTGATGAGGCTGGCACAGAGGACTGGGGCCCTCCCTTGCAGACAGTGAGGCTATTGCAGTGTGAGTACGGAGCTTCTGAAGGGCAAGCAGCATCAGCGGTGAAGACTGGAGAAGCAGGAATAAGTAGCAGCAAACATGAGCATGTGCACCAGTTGTATGCGCGAGTGCGGCCTGGCGAGTTGCGCATCGCATCCGTTGTTCTCATGGAGTCGTGATGAGAGATGTCACACGCTTGCACAAGTGTGTGTGTTTGTGTGTCTTCAGATACCAGTCATCAAGTCATTGTAATTTGGTTTCTGTACTTGCATTGTAAGATCATATTCATTCTGATTCTGCAATTGGTGAAAAGGTTATTGCTCTCATGAAATACAGACAATTGCATTGGCTACCTCATCCAAAAGCCTCTCAGATGCATCATGATCAGCAATGTCTTTTTGCATCATGCCTGCACTCTGCGCACTGTGCACTTTGACGTTCTCATTTCTTGGAACTCGCTTCTCAAACTAATTCTTCCCCTTTGTACAGAAGGAAGCTTGCCTTCTCTTGCCTTATTCTCTGCCAAGAGAAGATCACCTTGATAGGCGAAACATTTACCAAAGTTCAAGAGCATGCACCACAGCTGCTCATCAAAAGCTGACTAACCAAAACCCACAAAAATGCCTAGAAGTCGTGCTGTTGGAGCTCCCTGGAGCTGAGGAAGGGCAGGATATCGTCGTTGAGGTAGGGGATGTCATCATCGTAGGCGCCATGGTCCCCAATGAAAGAGTCCAGCGTGTCATCGTTGTCAAAGTCGAGCGGGTGCTGCAGCACGGCCGTCTGCGGCCGCACCATCGCCTCCCGCACTATCATCAGTGTCTCCTCCAAGCTCTGCACCCCACAGCAGCAGGCTCTGAACCATCTCAAAGCGGCCACAGCATTTGCAACTCTGAAGGCTCCCAAAACGCCTTTAGCAACCCATGAAAATCCACTGCCTTGCTCACCCAGCGCCTTGTGAAAGGACTTCATATCTGCTTTGCTAGCAATAGTCAAGGTACCATGAAGCATGTAACCAGAGCAGCATGTTTCTTAGCACGGGTCTGGCTCTCAGGTGCAGCATGTGACAGAGGAGCACACATGCTGAGGAGCGGCAGGGGTGATATCCATACTAGCATAAGTGAACATGCCCTCACGGTGGCGAGGCAAACCAAACCATTGGCATGCTCGACCGCTGTCCTTTGAACACGCCCCACGCTTCATCAGGGCGTCTTTTTTTGCCAACCGACTTCAAGTGGATTTGCCATTGTGATCACTTGGCTTGGTGGAGTATGTAAAATCAACGCCTCCGAGGAATGGGGTGATGAATGAAACCAGGGTGATCAGCAACAAACCCATCAGGGTCGATTGGCCTTGCGGTCGCTGCGGGCGCCACTTGTTATGTACTAGCACTTACTATGTTAGTAGCCCCTGGGCGCGGGGCGTGCCTGGGTGGCGGAGGAGCGGTGGGAGGAGGGGTCGGCGAGGAGGCGGTCGTTCATGTCGGCGACCCCCGGGGGCAGGTCGCGGCGGAACCAGGGGTGGCGCTGCACGTCGGCCAGGCTGATGCGCCGCTCTGGGTCGGCCACCAGGATCTGGGCCAGCAGGTCGCGGCACTCCGGCGTCACCACCGCATGCGCCGGCAGCTCGTACTGCACGTTCAGGATCCGCTGCGCGCACGGAAATGGCACTCGGCTTTCAGCGCGCACAGCACATTCAGGATCTGGTTGCAGGTACTCTAAAATGCTACCTTGCGCTGAAAGCAAAATACAAGCGCATACAGCACGTTCAGGATCTGGTTGCAAGGATGCCGCGCTGCATTGCATGCTCTAATGATACATGCAAGAGGATAGCTAGAAGGGCTCGCTAAATGGTGGCTCACAAAGCATTCCTGAGGAATCTGATCAAGGCCATTCATGTGTGGCTTGCTTGAAGATGCTTGCTTGAAGATGCATTCCAAAAATATGCTTGTCCATATTCAAGAGAGGCAAGGCCCAATCGTCTCGCGTCAGGAACCCAGGACAGCCAAATTGTCAGTTCCAAGGGGGCCGCCAACAAATCGGCACCCAAGCTGCAGCACTAGGCGCATGGGGTATCATGGCATCACAAAAAGGGGCACTGCTGCAACAGATCAGGCCAAGCGCAAACAGGGGGACTGTTGCAATGGGCGGCACCTGCAGCATGACGTGCATGCGGGCGGAGGGCTTGATCTGCTCATCCTCCGGCCGCCCAAAGGGGTACGCGGCCGCCAGCATCACATACAGCATCACTCCGCATGACCACACATCCGCCACCTGCCCCAAAAAATTGCACCTCGCACCCAGCGCACTTGAACAGCGACGTCTGTGATCAGAGGCAATGCTAAGTTGTCATGGTGCAGAGTGAGAGAAAGAGGGGCACAGCCCTACCTTGGCGTTGTAGGTCTTCCCCTTGGTGGTCAGGATGACCTCGGGAGCCAGGTAGGCTGGCGTCCCCACCCGAGACCCCGGCGCTGAGTTGTACACCTCGTGCTGCACGCACCAGATGCATATTGTTGAGCACCATATAGCCCTTGCATGTTGCCCGGTGCGGCCATATCAACAACGGATAGGCGCAGGGTGCAGGAGAAGTAGAGTGTACTGGCACCCATGATCAGGAGGCCGCACCTTGGAATAGCCAAAATCGCAGATCTTGATGATGGGCCTGGCGGTGCCTTCCAGCAGCGTGTTCTCAAGCTTGATGTCCCTGTTAGCCACCCCCTGCAACATCACCCATTCGTCTCAATGCAGCCAGAGATACATTACTGCCGAGGCTAGCACGGGCATGCATGGCCCAGCAGTGACCATCTAGTTTTGTGTCGGTGGCCGTTGGCTTCGCAGTCTTGCAATCTGAGCGCACCATTCTGTGGCAGTAGTCGACTGCGATGATGAGCTGCTGGAAGTACCAGCGAGCGTCCTTCTCCAGCAAGCCCCGCCGCCGCACAACCAGCTGAAACATGTCGCCATCCGTCGCATACTCCATGGCAATGGCCAGGTACTCTGGCGTAAGAAATACCTGCCACGGCCAGCCACGTCAAATAGCAGGGCCTTCAAGGCATTGTGCAGTGTAGCAGCAAGACAGTGGCTTTCCACTGTGTGTTTGCGCAGCAAGCTAGCTCGGGGTTGTGCACCTCTCTGAGTTCAACTATGTGTGGGTGCCGCAGCTGCTTGTGATTCATGATCTCCCGCTCCACATACTTGCTGATCTGCACATTGGATACACAAAGCTTAGCAAGTCCTCAGCCATTGCTCAGGAACCGTTTCTTGGACAGGGTCGCAGAGCATGAGCAGCTGAGAGGGGGGGCATGCACCTTGTCGCCCCTCTCTATGAATTTTATCGCCACTTGCTCACCAGTTTCCATGTCTTTTGCTAGTTGGACGAATCCAAATGCGCCTCTGTTCAAGTCAGCCACCTGCCAGGACAGGGGAGCACCCTTCAGTCATATATTGCCCAGATGGAGCATGAAGGATCCAAAATAATAAGTGCTGGTCACCTTCATATATTTCGGATGCCCAAGCAGTGGCTCGGTATTAATGGGACGTAGCCTCTGCGCGTCCATGATCAGTGGGAGCACGAACGTGCAGCCAGGTATCTAAATTCCTGTCTCTCGTACACCTTGCCAGGACTGTTACATAGTGTACGCTGTAGATGCCTCTGATCTATTGTCTGAAAGATTTATGGAACATTCATAACAGAGATCACTCGTATATGAAGGTAATTTTGTTGGCATTTCAGTAAGAAGATGATCTGATGTCACTCACTTCTTGCTCACTGACAAACTTTAAGTAGCCGCAGATCCATTAATTCATTCAATATGATATATAAGATACATCTGCAACGGATCAGGCTTGACAGCAGGTTCTAAGGGTTCCCATGCACATCAGCTATACACCTTCCGCTTACTTCCCTGATCCTCAAGTAGACAAGAGAGTGCGATGAACTTGTATCTTCAGGGCTGTATCGTTACATGCGGAATCATTAAAGGAATTATCAGCGAAAGGGAGTGCGAATTTGCTGTCTTTCCGGTTCAGTTGCAAATGCCAACCTGGACACACGTGCGCAAGGTGTCGTCAGCAGTGCTGCAGAAGGATCCTGTAGTCGACGAGCATGAGCATTGCATCACACCTTTCCCTTACATGAAGAGGTCAGCAAGGCAAATGCCATACAACAGCAGCTCAAGCACGCAATCACCCGCAGTTCGGTGCATCACATTCAAGCCGGCGCCAGCCGCATGCGATCACAGTGTTCTAAGGGACCCCACAGCCTCAAAGTTGGCAAGAGCTTGTCCTTCCTTGTGAACAAGGCTGCAACTAAAACACTACTTCCTTTCATAAAAGGCATGGCATCGTCTGGCTTGCACCAGCTGCACACAGGCAAGCGATACAGAAATGCATATTCAAGTCCAGAACTGACCACGCGACAAGAGCCCACGAGACTGTAGGTGCCTGCAATCACACTAACTCACCAGCAACCTTATTTTACACATTGTCATTTGCTTCACCATGCATCCTTTCCAAGGACTTGCATCTCCCAACATGCTCAGCCCCGCGTTGAGAGACCGTGCCAGCAATCCATGTGCTATGCTGTGCCATAAATGTTGCCTGGCGCCCAACAGCGCGCGAGCCTGAAGGGGTTCAGCACAGCGCTCTCGGCGGGTCTGTCAATTAAGAGCAAGCCCTGGCAGCTCCCTGTCGTTTCTATACCAGCTGCCTGTGCCCGTCGAAGCAGCTGAGCGCCCTTGGACAATTGCCTGTCTTCCCCAACAGAGACCACCCCCCAACTCCCCCCAGCACAGCGAATTCCACATGGATCCAGGCTGGGGCTGCCATGCAACATCATGGCCGCTGGCGCGCCCACTTCTCAGCTGCACAATCGAGCCGCACTTGCCAGCAGCAGCCAAACCCCCACACCGGTCATCTAAACAGCCACGCGCTGCACAGTCTAAAACCCTTGCGCAGTACAGGCGCCCAGGGAAGAAAGAGACAGAGCTGGGCCAGAGCAGGAGCGCCCCTCGGAGCGCGCGAGGCGCCCCCGTGGCGGGAGGGGCGGATCAGATGCTGGACCCCATGCCCCACTCGTCAAAAGACTCATACTGCTCCTGGTCCATCGCGTCATCGATGTATTCGTCGTTGTCCCAGCCGGCCGGCCCGGCCATCGGCTGCTGCGCCTCCCGCAGGATGCGGGTGATGTCCTCGACCGTCTGCGCCCAGCGGATCGGCAGAGTCAGGAGCCAGGAGCCAGGAGGGCACATCGGGGGAGGGGACCACAGCCAGCCCGCCTCTCGGGCTGGCTGTGGAAGGGAGCCCCCCTCTCAGCGGTAAAGGATGTCGATGTCCCTATCTGGTGGGAGCTGGGACCGCGAGGGCCCCGGCGGTGGCCGCGACGGCGTCATCGCCTTGCGCACGATCCGAGAGATCGCTTTTTCCGACTGCGCGCGCCCCAGGCAAAGCCCGGTCAGTCTCTCTCTCTCCCTCTCTGTCTCTGGCACTGTGTGCCACCGGCGGCAGGCGGCGACAAACACCCCGGGGCCCTCGGCTCAACCCTCCTTGGAAGGGCCCACCCTCGATCCAAACCCCACACAATCCCACCGGCACCACCAAAAGGGTCTGCCCACTGTCTTAAACGCATGCATGCTACCACTGAAGACACACCCTAGGACATGGGGACGACATATCAAATATAGGTCAGAGAGGAGGGCCCACCTGCATGCCAGTGGTGGGCACTGGGAGGTTGTCGTTCATCTCTGCTACGCCGGGCGGTAGGTCCTTGAGATACCAGGGATGCCGCTGGATCTCGGGGATGGTTATTCTGCTCGCCGGGTCGGGCACCAGGATATTTGACAGCAGGTCGCGGCACTCCTTGGACACCTTGACATGCGCTGGGAACTCGTACTCCACCTTCAGTATCCGCTGCAGCCACAACACATCCCACCGTCATCATGACTGTTGAAACTCAACAGTAGACATTGAATGCCAAATTTCAATTGTGCCCTTTTCTGTATCTGCTCCCATGGCTGCAGAATGGCTTGGCACGTTGGAAGCTCAGTCATGCAGGACTTCTCCTCCACCAAATGGCCTGCAAGCTGGCCTGACAGCGCAAGTTCAACCTCACCAGATATTAGATGCTAGAGCCAGTGTGTGAGAGCATGCTGCACACCTGGATCATTTTCTGCAGCTTTTGGTTGTCGTGCTTGTCCTCTGGCCGCTCGAAAGGATAGGCGCCCACCAGCATCACGTAGACCATGACTCCACATGACCATATGTCAGCAATCTGCGTGCACATGCACATGCTCATTAAACATTTACGCGTGACCTTGTACACAGATACTAAAAAGGCAGACCAGTTCCTCTGAACAGCACTTTCAAGCACTCACCTTGCCGTCATAGGTTTGGCCCTTTGTGGTCATGATGACTTCAGGAGCCAAGTATGCGGGTGTGCCCACTCTCGAACCTGGCGCTGACTGGAACTTCTCGTGCTGCATGCAATACACAAACCTGTCAGCAATGCAGGAGAAAAGCGGACAGCTGAATTGCAGGACAGAGCTACCATGCCACAACAGTGGGCCGCATCTCTGCTGAGGCGCACCTTTGAGTAGCCAAAGTCGCAGATTTTCAGCAGCGGCCTTGGACTGCCATCGAGCAAGGTGTTCTCCAGCTTGATGTCTCGGCTAGCAACACCCTGCAATGAGACAGCCAGCTAAAACGAGTGCTACTGAACACAAGTCATGAGAAGGGCCTTGCAGAAAACGCATTTGCTGGTGGTTCACTGGCCAGAGTGTGCGGAGCTCACCATCCGATGCAAGTAGTCGACACCGATGATCAGTTGCTGGAAGAACCACCTTGCTTCGCTCTCCTTCAGCCCCCCTTTTCGCACAACATACTCAAACATGTCCCCACCTGACACATATTCCATCGCGATGGCCAGGTATCTCGATGTGAGGAACACCTGGACAGACCATGAACAGTTCAGTTGAGCAATCTAGACAACAAAAGGTACCCTGCAGCACTCCTGAAGCACAATTGATGCTTTGCACCTACCTCCTTAAACTGCACGATGTGTGGGTGCATCAAGAACCTGTGGTTGAGAATCTCACGCTCCACATATTTCGTCACCTGCAGGCCAAGACAAAGCTTTTTGAGAGGCAAAAGCAACTGACCATCTCATCCGGCCAGACAACCAGGAAAGCTCTCAGCATGGGTTCATTGCCTCAAGCTGTCAACCCTAGACAACGCCTATATTGTGTTGACAAACACACAAACAAAGTGCCTAAATGGTTTGCAGAGAACCTAGCGCAGTTTCAGATCATGTTGCGACCTGCATGGTGCAGAATAACGTCCTACAAGAGTCCCAAGGCATAAAAGCCCGTGGCCAGGCAGCAGTACAGACAGCACCTTATCGCCTCGCTCGATGAATTTGACTGCCACCTGCTGCCCAGTGGTCTTATCCAAGGCAAGCTCCACAAACCCGAAAGTGCCGCTATTCAGGTCCCGAATCTGCAGCACAATTTCCTCTGTAAAGCACTTAATCGCGACGACACCTTTTACTCAAAAGTAGCCGCTAGAGCCCCATAGTGAGCTCCAATGCTCGGCAAACACTGGGAGGTATCGTATGTTTGTCCAGAGATGCAGCAGACTGCAACAACAAAGGCTCCATAGCACACCACACTCGGGCAACGCCAGGTGGGCTCTTTCCTGACCGCCTGACGCGCACCTAACCTCACCTTTTGGTATTTCGGGTGGGCCCCCAGCGTTTCCATGTTGTGCTTAGCTGACATCGTAATGCTGTCTCAAGGTGCCGGCTACAAGCCCGCTGCTGGACGGCTCACAGCGGCTCACCCGGCACTACGAAGAGCTCTGCCCCCCCGGTCTCTCCCAATTTGCCTGAGTTTCAGCGCCATCGGGTGACAGCTGCGTTCACATAGTCATATGGAAATCTCATGAAGCCCTCACGCACGTAAGCGGCGCAGACCAAGCGAAATGAACGCGTTTTGAGCAGAATATTTGTCCCTTGTGTTTGTCAGTCCCAATGGAGTTGCCAAATTAGGATCCCTCACAACAGCCACAGCCACTGGTGGTGCATGGCCCCCAGCTGCGGCAGATTCCCAGTGCACTTTTTCGTCGGTTTGCGTCCCAACTTCCTTGGAAACTGTACTTTTTTTTATGCAGCTACAGAGAATGAGCAACTTGGATCAGTTAGACAGGCATGCTGCTCAATGTGTGCCTGAGGACGTCCACGTGGCGCCGTGCTTCAAGCCAAAGTTTACCACACGGTTACGTAAGCGCTCATGAGATTGAGCTTTGATCAATGAAAGCTTGCAAGATCCCGGGCCAGCCCATCGTGGCAGGGGCAGCAGCGGCAGCGCGCTGTACAGTTGGGCTCAGAGGACAAGATCAGGAGGGCCCACCGTGGGCAGTGACTGACTGCCCTTAATAATGTGTGGGCTGCTGTCACAGGTGGCGTTATGGATTAATAAGCGGATTTACGGTGTTTACCAGTGGTATCATGATAATGCCAGATGGCCGGACGTAACCGAGCCGCAACTCAATGGAGTTCAGAAGTCAGCACTAATCGGAGTAGCCTATATGTTGATGTCAACAACTTAGCTTTTAACATTTGGCAAAAACATAAAAAATCACTAAGAACAGCATGATGAATAACTTCAGGTGAGAACAGCAGGTCTGATTTTAACCCAACGACCTTCGGCCTACCAGGCTCTAAAAGGTACCACAGGCAGGCGCACAAGTGATGCATGGCACATGGTACTGCAGCATTGCAATGCAGGCTGCTTTTTCAACACTCTTGAGTGTGTCATAGCCAGTGACAGAGCAAGTCTTTCGTGCATTCCAGTGGCCCTCAAGCCACGCAGTGGCATGCCCTGAGCGGCACTTCCCTGCATTCAGTTGGCTGCGGCTGACCTCCTGTCCTTCCATGCTCCCGCAACTGAGAGAGCAAACAATAGCCCTGCCATTGGCCCAAGGAGCCTCAAGCTTCCACTCTGGACCTTCAGGAATCTGCCAATGGCCCAACACAAGCCCGCAATGCCACCCAGCACCCAAGCTACGCCCCACCACTTCGTGGAGCTCTTTCCCACCTCCTCCATCCCTGCACCCCCATGTCCCTTCAAGAAAGTCTTCTAGGATATGGTGTCCTGTACACGTCTTGCGTGATAAGAACACCGTTTCAGTGCAGCAAGGCCTTCATTTTGCATGCAGGACAATTGAAGCAGCACTCGAATGCATCTGTGTCCACAGTATGAGTGTGGCAGCACCTGCAGTCTCTGCCTCCCCGCCCCTTACAAACACAAAGTTGGAGCCGCGACTGCCCTTCCCCAACCTCACGCTCTCATCCAAATAAGAAGTCTTCAGAACAACAGAGCTCTCGGGGCCAATCCGCAGGCTGAGGCCGCCCACACATAATTCTGGCTTTTCAAAAAGCACCTGCACAGCACATCGATGCTATGACCTGATTGATGAGTGATCTGCATGGTCTCCCAGCTTCTATGACTGCTGGATCTCCAGTCTCACCTTGACAGTATCCCTCTCGCCGGTGTAATCTTCAAGCCTTCCGCGCAAGCCAACATGTCCCGGCAAGATACCAAGGAGGGAGAATTCCACCTGCCGATCAGGCCAACACACTGTAAGCGTTCATGCATACATGCACATCAGATGAGGGGCAGCATAAACTATCAATGGGCTGATGCTTACCTTATTTGTCACAATGTCTGGTTGTATCACACTCTGGCATACTTTCACAGTGCGAAAAAGAGCGCGGCCAAGCCGAGAGCGAAACCGCCCACCAGCAGCTGCAAGAGAATCACATTGTTCAAGAAGTCATAGCTGAGAATTTTAGGCCAATTACGAAGCAAGCTTCAAGAAGAATATGAGCAGGCACTTACGTTGGCCATCCTGCTTGGGAGCGTTCCTCGTGGAGACATAAGCAACGTCATAGTCACCGAAAATGAGCGGGTTGTCCAGGGGTCTTGGGACCTGGCACAGGAGATTTAGTCCCCATCTGCCAAGTGCTTGCAAGAAATGTAGTCATTGGATCTGCTAGTGGCCACAGTATTCCGAGTAGGTGCATTCACCTGTGCCTGCCCAATATCCTCAAGTTCCTGTAGCCACCCCTGTACTCTATTCTGCAACTCTTCAGATGCATCGGCACCTCTGTCTGTCCCTTCTATATTCTCCAATATGCTGAGCACAAGCTGAGACGCGGCATCGCCAGCTGTCTTGTACCTTGATGGTGAGTAAGAGTGGCGTATATGCCGTTGGAAAGGTCGTATGCGTGGATATGATCTGCTTGAACTCAAGCAGCACCGATCTAGGTGAGGACTGTGCGAAATTTTATGCGTGCATTGCCTCTTGAATTGCGACGATCTAGGTGAATCTGTTGGTAACTTTGAAGGCGTCCACTGACAGCTAGACCAAAAAATCAACATTTGTGCATCAGAATATCCTCCGTTACAAAGAGAAGCAATAATTCCAGTTACATTTTGTGATTAACAAAGAGGCATATCTATCTGCTTTGAACTCGAACGAGATTGGGTGGGATGCCACATCAGCACAAGCTTTGCATGCTCATGCAGAAGGCCCCATTCCTAAATCATACACCTGTCAATTGGCTGCAGGCAGAGTTATCAAAGAAAAGTGATTTGAAAAAGGTTTGCTGACCCCACACTCATAGATATTATCATGCGCTTCCGGTTGGAGCGCCCGGTCCCAGTGCAAGGCCAGATCCCAGCACACCCCAGTTCTCATCATCCTGCACCACACCATACACTTATCATGCAGCAGCAGGCAGCACTGTCATGCGCATGCAACTTCCAAATTGCATGTTGAGCTTGATATATCAGGTATACAGATGATGCTATCAAAATCGAAAGCTATGATCCTAGTAGATCGCCTGCTTTTTGCATGCCAGAATGGCGGCTATCTGCCCCACCTGGACCTCTGAGGTACCTGCGCCTGCCATACCCAAGTTTCCTCCAACAAATCCGGGGCCAACACGGCTGTGGCTGCCAATGAGCGAGTCCGGCTTGCTGTGTTGCAGTCCAGTCCCTTGCATTGCTGTGTCGAAGCTGCTCGTTTTCCTGTGCGCAATGCCCTGCTTCGCTGCCTTTATATCAAAGCTGCTGCTGCGTCTCTTCCTGCCTCTGCTTGGAGCAGGATTTGTTGCCAAATGAGATCCGCCAAAGTTGACTTTCTGCGGTTGCTGTGCTGTGCTCATCAAGCCAGTGCTAGTCACGGCTGACATGTCTGGTGTCCGACCATTCTGTTCCCCAGGCATGTTGCCTTCACCCTCCTGTGCGACCAGTGCCCCCAGCATGACAAAAATCCATAAAAGTGCACATCAAATGCTAGACCGGGAAAAGCACTTGCAACCCGGGTAACGGAAGCTAGAAGGCTCATGGAACGAGGGCTCACCAAGTGTTTTATCTGCTGATCCCAGCTCTGCTTCAGCAACCTTATGCACTCAATCGCCCGAGCATTTTCACTCATGCATGCATTGAGCTGCGCCTGCATGCGTGCGGCTCTGTCTGCCTCTTGCTTTGCATGGTGTAATGCGTTCTCCTTGTCCTTTTCTGCCTGCAAGCGTTGCAATGCTCTCGAGGGTGTTCACTGCTTAAGAATGACAGTACACATGCTCCACCTCCTCCTCTCGGAATTCAGCAGTGATAAAAAGCAACGAGATTGGTCCTAGAACTTGCCTGAGAAAGGGTGCTTCTGATGCTGGACTGTCGTCGGGACAGGTGCCTCTTCAGCTCCTCAAATATTTTCTCAGAGTCTGCTGAGCCGCCACTCCTGCTGTCAATTGCACAGAACTTCTGATTTGACCAATGCTCATTTCTTCGTTGCAATCAGCAGGACGTCCAGATCAATGTTCACCATGAACTCTTGTATTGCAGAGCATATCCAAGAAGGTGCACACCTTGTCATCCCATCTCTGCTGGAATTTTGAATTTGTGAGCTGATGGCCTCTTCAATTCCTTCTCTTCCTCCAGAGAGGCTTCCACTTTCTGACGTGCTCTGGTCACATTGGGGGGTAGGTGCAAGACATGTTGAAGCGTCATCCTGCAAAGACAAATAAGTTCGTTGCATGCATCCTGCAATTTTATCCCCGATGTGCATGGACATCTATTGCCATAAACACATATTTGTGCAATTCATGTGCATCCTACAAATATCGCGCATGTATTGAAGTCCACTCACCGCCCAGAGCCGGTAGGGGGTGAGCGAGCGGGCATGGGAAGACCGCCGTCTGGCAGTGGTGAGGCAGGCGTGGCTGGCGTATGCTTTGAGGTAGGTACGCACAAAGACGAGGCCCATCACATCGTCCATGCATGGCCGCGCATTGGGGTCCTTTTTCAGCAGTGCATCCACCAGCAGGCGCATGTCATTGCTGTACTGCCCTGGTATGGGAGCGTACTTGCCACTGTGCAGGGCAGAAACGTCTTGACCAGTCTTGGAAATTGCCAGACAGAACCCATTAAAGGGCTGGGTGGGCACAAAAGTAGCCAAAAAAACTCATACCACAAAGGAAGCGCAGACGTCTCACATGCATGCACAGCGCAGTCCAAAGTGCATTACTGGTTTTTTGGAGCTTCTGCGCACCTCATGATCTTTATGGTGATGGCTCCCAGGTTTGGTGCCTCAAAAGCCTTGCGCAGGCAGCACATCTCGTAGAGGATGCAGCCCAAGGCCCACACGTCTGTCTTGGGACCATATCCCTTCCCCTGTAATCACGAAAACTAGGGCTTCTTTGCCAGCTCAGCAGCAATACAATCTCCTATGGCATCACCTCGAAATTTGAAGACAAGGATTAACATGCGCAACGACGTTGTGCACACCTTGAAAATCTCTGGAGACATGTAGTATGGTGTGCCGACCATGGTCTGCGCGGCATTCTGTTCTGCTGAGATCACCTTGGAGATTCCAAAGTCTCCCAGCTTCACTATGCCACTATCCAGCAGCAGGTTGCATGTCTTCAGGTCTCTGTGAATTAGGCCCTGCATTTTCATAATCTCCGCATCAGGCCTGCAAATGGTGGATTTCAACTGGCGCTTTGCAAGTGTGCTGTGCGTACCTTGCTGTGCACGTAATGGACCGATAGGCAGATCTGCACAAACTTGTGCATGATCTCGTCCTCAGAAAGAGGCCGAGCGCCTTGAGCTTTCAGGAAACCGTCCAGGTCACCGTCCTGAATTTGCACCAAGCATGTTTTCCCACTTGCTTTTCCCAGCAGTGCTGCATTCCTTGCAACAGGATCTCTTTTAAGAACAGCAGCTAATATAGATTGTTCTGGATCGCACCTCGCAGAGTTCCATGACGATCTTGACCTGTGTCCCACGCTCGGCAAAGCATTCATAGTACTTCACAACATTTGGATGGTCCAGGGATGCCAAGACTGCCACTTCATTTTGAGCCTGCACGCCATGCGGACATGATGAGAGGATCTACAGTGGTCTGCTGTGATCTATACAGCAACTGAGCTTTACACGTTGAGGGCACGATATGGAAAAAGGAGGAGTTGTTGCACCTCAACACGGGCCTTGTCTGTCATTCCCCTGTCATGCATGATCTTTGCAACAAACATGCGGCCATCCCTCCTGCGCCTCACTCTCACCACCCTCCCAAATGCGCCTTCCCCCAGCTCCTCTCGAACTTCATACTGGACAAAGAACGTCCCACTGCACCACAAGCATGCATCACCATGTAAGGCACCCAGTCCCTCATGCAACTGCTTTGCTGACCAATCCTAGTGTGATGACCCAAAAAATTATGATGTCATGCAACTGAATTGCACATATCTGGAGCACACCCGGGTTGAAGCTCTGTGGAGGGCTTGAAAGAGGATTCATGTCCTGAGGGCATCTCAGAGGTGCGGACCATGGGATTAGTGGCGGACAAGAGTCCAGCTGCCTGCATGAGGACCGTGGGAGAGACTCCCTCCTGAAGAATTTCTGGATCCTGCAGATCTTCTGCAGCCTCATCCTCCTCCATTTCAGCCATCACCTGCACATTCATTGTCAAGCTCACACTGCAGTGCTCCGCTGACTGGAAACCTGCAAATGCATATAAACAGGCAAAGCATCACACAAATTCGGGCTGTCATCAGTGATCTATCGTTACAAATTCTTAAGCACAAGACGTATGCTTTTGAACTTTGTGGGTGTTCCAATGTGCTAGAACTTTCAGACCTGATCAGCAAGTGCCTGCCATCCAGTGAGGGAGCCCATCTCGGCACCATTGCAATCATCTGCATCATCATCCTCTGTCCATGTGCGCAGCACAGCCGCCGCCTCTCTTTCAATCACTGCAGACTTCTGCTCTTCTTCTGGTTTTATTGCATCTTTCGCCTCACTTGTGCAGCTTGCACCTGAACAGTCATCAACAGTGTGGCATTGAGTGATTTTGACATCAGCACCACACATGTAAGGCTTGTATTACAGAATTAAACCTTTGAAGCACTTGCAGCACTCGAGCACCACTTAAGAAAGTGCTTACCTTTGATTTGTGCCGCATGACTGATGGTTGATCCTCCATGACTGGTTGTCGCCATTCTGCTTGGTGTTCGCAGCTGCAGCGCAAAGGAGGTCCCTGCAGCAGCACAGCAGCGCAATAATAACTCCCGTGCTCAGAAATGTACAGCAGAGCATTTTTTGCATGGTCAACCGGGTTGAGTGTACCTGAAGAGTCATCATAGGAAGAAGCCTCGTCATCCTGAGCATCTCTGGAGTATGTGGGCCTTGTGTCACTGAAAGCTGGTAGGGGGGTCGAGTAAGATGAGCTGCGGAGCATGGCAGCCTTGGCAACAAAGCCATGCACCTGGCATCACAGAATGTTTTTCGCCACACAAAGCTTTTGTCCATCTTTTCAAGTATGATGGTGAAGCCGCACGCCACGGATGTCAGAAGCATTTGATGCTCAACTTCAAGTGATTATTCTTTGTAAAGGCGCAGTCTACCTTAGATGCGCCAGTCTTTCGTACTGCACTGGTCTGCTGCACTAAGCGGCTGGTGCGCACTTCTGTGCTTGTGAACCCCCCAGCGCCAACAGCCTCTTTGGGATTGTTAAGCGTTTGATTATGAGCCCGAGCTGAGGACCAGCCAGGCCCAATGGGAACTTGCCCGCTGGTGCCTCCTGTCCCTATCACAATTCCATTTCCAATGATCAACGTGTGACCCTCCAGAGCATCATGATGAAACTAGTGGTGACTCCATTCACGCACCTCTAAGAGTGGAAGGCACATGCTCGAACTCAGCAGGATCTGCATTTCCTTCCTGGAAAGGCTGCCCTGCAGACGGTGCTGCCCGTGAAATCTCAACCGCTTTCCAAATGGCCAGCGCAACGGAGGAACTCCCTCTTGGATGTCTCTTCGTGCTTCCTGGCAATTCCGGCTCGGTGCTTTCCTCTCTTCCATGATTGATTGCTGGAGGCACAGCTCCATCTTTCCCAATAGAGGCAGAATCTGGTAGATGAAGGCCCTCGGTATGGGTGCTCTGTGCTTCTGTTCCATCCTCAGCGCTCTTGGTTGAGAGAGGGCTATATCTAGAGCCATTCCTTTCAGCTGGCTCTGTGGCTCTGACTGCCTCTGTTGCATGTCCCTGTCCTGCAATGCTCATGCTCATGGCAGGATGCCTTCCCTCAACAGGCTCTTCTACCACAGTGGCTAGACTGCTGGCATTTGAGCATCCCTTGATGGTACTGCCCTCTCTGGCACAGCTTTCACCCTCGGCACTCTCAACGGACTGCCTCCTCTCGTTGCTCCCTGCTGTGGTGAGGGAGTTGCCGTCACCCCTGCGCTCCTGGATCGATGTTGCAATGGATAGATTTGATGAAATGGCTGAGTCCTGCGATGTCGGAGTCCTCTCGCTAGCATCAAAACTGATTTTTGATTGGTCTGCGAGGCATAGAGAGCTTAGCACAGCGAAGAGGTGTAGAACCTTTTGGAGGGTGAGCGATATCGTGTGCAAGGAGTTCTTGGGGCTTGTTGATGTTTCTTTACCTTCGCTCTTGATGAGGAAGCTTGCGTTGGACTGTCCAGTGCTCTGATCATCGCTGGTCCAATTGATTTGAGGAGACTCTGGCAGAGCGCTCGTTTCAACTCTGATGGCTCTCGATTTATTCTTCGTGAATACCTTGTCTTCGTCTCTAGTCTGTATATCGGTAGTTCTAGGAGCTGAAGCGCACACGCCCATCGTGTCCTTCCGCACTCCCTTGGTTACAAAGCCATGCAAGTTCGATGTCGAATCAGTGATCGAACAGGCGTTCTTTTGACTGCAGATGTCGGGAGCGGAAATTCCAAAACGAAATAATTTAGATTTATATAATCAACTTTTTGTCCTACCCCATGCGCTGATTTCACTCGAAATCGCAGCAAATCACTATTCCAATGTGGAGCAAGTGCTATTTTTGGCAACCGGGAGATATCTCGATATGATAATATCCCCACGCAATGAAGCTGCTCCTGGGGCTTCCCTTCACTTCAAGATACCATCAGGCTTTCATGACAGGATTGTCCTCCTTATATTCTAGGAAGACTCTTCCCAACTGGTGTGTATCCATCGATCGAAGTTGCACTGTGCATAGTGACTTTGCATAGCTTTTGTGACGGTCCAAATTATGAGCCTCTGGGGGCCAATGCCAGCTGGACGTCTGATTCGACTCAGAACATAACCTTTAGAAGCAGGAAATAAAGAGCTCCTATGTCATGCAATGTCTTGCTGTGGCTTCAAAATCAATCAAGTGCATTTCAGCGTGTGTCCACATGTGTGTACGAGAGATTGTTGGTTTGGAGACCCAGCCACAACGCTAATTATAATAGCTTTGCCATGATAGATAGCTAGAGCAAAATGGTGACCGCTTCATGCTGCTTCATATCAAAGCTAATCTGCTTGCATCCCTTTTGCTTCAATATACAATTTTAGCGCAGACTGCTGCCAGTATGAAAGAATCGTACAGACTGCTGGGTAAGCTCTACTCACAAAAGCCTTGTTTCGCTGCATTACCCACATCTCTCCGGCCAGTATATATCACAATATCTGCGCTCATCCTGAGCCAGCAACGCTCACAGCATTGCCAGCTTCTGAAAGCCGCTGGAACAGTGCAATCATGAAGCTGAGGAGATCACGCCCGAGTCCACCAGATGTGGAATCTCCGCTGCCATCCATGGAGCCAGCCCCAGGCACATGGCATGCCCAACGCCAAAGTGGGGGCTGCAAAGGACGAGCAGCAAACTTTAGTCTCACGCACCGGCTGTGATCACTCCGCCGAGGATCAAGATAAAGCCTGGACGGTGCAGCAGAGGATCTGGGATGGCTACAAATTCGCTGCAGTACCTGTTCTTTGCCCAGAGCGGCTTGAAGTGCACTGTGAGGCAGATGGCGCCACCGCGGTACATCTTCGCAGTCTTTCCATCCAGAGATGGTATCTTGATCTCGGGAGCTGTGGTGGGGTATGTTGCTGGGATGTCAAACTCGAAGTCAAACTCGTACTTGATCAGCTCGTGGATGTACCAGCACTTCCCGGACCAGTGCGTGCCTTCCTTGTTGGATGTGATGGTGAACCAATCAGAGTCTGTACTCTTCTTTATCTGTATGTACTTGATGAGAGCCTGCAGCTCCTGCACAGTGAAATGAGCACTGCAGTGAGTCTTGGGCCAAATAGAAATAAATAGAGATTGAGGCACGACACCTCAATGTGATTGTTCCATCAAGAAATCTGATAGCTGCACCCTGCAGCAAGTTGCCAAGGACGTGCCTCTCTCAACCTTTTTGTCCACTGATCCTTATCGCGTGGACCCGCATTGACCTGAATGACAACACCAAACAATTAATAGAGAGTGTCAAATGTGGCGCAGATGCGAAATATCTCGAATTGGGACAGAATAGATTGATCACACCGTCAACAGTGGTATCTTTCTAACTGTCTCCTTCGTGCCAGAGTCCCAGCCTTCCGCCATTGAAATTTCGAATTCTTCTCACTGTTAGTAATTCTACATCTATTGTTTCAGTGCCACTGCTTGCCTCCTCCCGCTGATGCTCATCAAAGCAATCTTCAGCAATCAGCTGCTGGCGGTTCTCTGTTGTGACGAGCGCGATGGACGGTATTGATCACCGATGCTAAGAGTCTGAACTGCGATTCCATCATGCTAGAAAGAAGGAGCTTCTTCAATAAGTCATGTTCGCACTAATGACTCATATCTGAGGTGGCAACACGTGGTTTAAATCTGCCAGGTCAGCTGTGTGTCTATCTTGAGAAACATCGATGTACAGCTGCCTCCAATTTTAAAGAGGTCATCAAAACGTCTTCTAGACGTTGTTACCATGCAGGGTACAAAATTGCCTTCGTGCACGTTGGAAATCTCAAAGTTCCTGCCTTGCCTCAACAGATCTCCCCAACGGCATACGTTTGCTCCGAGACTGTCGACCGTCAGGCATTGCCAAGGACAGACAGAAAAATTCGTGTCTATCTCGGACGCTCTGAAAGAGGTTGGTACACGCTGAAGGTTTTGATCGCTTTCCTGTCATCCACCCTGGGGCGAGAGCACTGAAGGACGATGTTGCAGGCCAGAAGCCAAGGTTCAGACTTTGTGTTCGAAGACACAGAAGACGACGATGTATGGATGCACGAGAGACGGCTTGCGAAGGATCCCATAGATTTCGAGAGTAAGTGCTACACTAGCTCTGCAAGGGTGACTTGGTGAAGAACTGCTCCAAGTCAATTGTAGCCAAAATAAGTTGTCACACATATGCGATTGATACTTGGTGGATGCCCTCACGGAATTGAAGACTAGATTCGGTTCCTGTGCAGGCCTGCAGCAACGTGCAGAGGTCAAAGGTGCTCTTGCTGCTGATGAGGTGGACATCCTCAGCGCTTACTCCAGTGAACAGGGTGAGAGACTGGTTCCACATCCTATAGATGTCGTCACAGTCACCGTTGATGTCCAGCCCCCAGACCAGCGCGCAGCATGCGATGACAAATCATGCTTGTTGCAGGCTTTAAAGAGACGACGGTGGAGAACTTGTACGAGTCATTGCGGGACAACAGCGGCAGCATTTTTGTGCTGGACGTGAGAACACCTCAGGAGTACAATGCAGGGCATGTGCCTCAGGCCTTGAACATTGCTCTGGATGGCCTGTCAGATGCAGTGAGGAATGGATGTTTAGAAAGTGTGAAGGCGCGCACCATAGCAGTGATCTGCGCTTCGGGAGGCCGGTCAGCTCAGGCCACAGTGAGGCTGTCCCGGGTCTTTGGGTTCAGCGATGTTGTCAATGTCGTTGGCGGAACCAGCAAGTGGATAGAAGCCGGCTATCCAATTGATCGCGCATGAGGAGCGCCAGGTTACTGTGGTGACCAAGCAGACACTTTACGTTGCTGCCGGCACTTGCAATGGTGTGCAATCATAGCGCACTGTGCCACCTTGGATTGCAGGCATCATGCAATATGCAGCATGAAGTGAATGTAAAGTTTTCCTGTATGATTTCTGTGTGCAGACGATTCTCTGGGAGTGGTATTTCACTTGTAGGCGCGCCCCGGTCACTGGGCGGTGCATTTGCTAACTTGATCGTGAGGCAGTCGTGAAGTAATATTCATATCACATGCATGATGTTTACGCTTACGCGTTCAGCTGCCCTGTCACCATGCCCTGACGAATCTTCAACATGACCCAAAGCACATGTCTGCTGCAATTGGCCCAGGGACCGGGTCCCTGCAGCTGCCACTGTGACAGGCCACCCCTCAGGGCTGCCGCCGCTGCAGGCTGCAATTTTTGGCAAAGGCGCCCATTGTCAGAAAATTGCATTTGCAATGGGCATCCTGTTGCACATGCAACGAGGGAATGCTCATAGCTAAGTGATAAGCACGCTACATTTCAAAATTATGCAATTGGCGGTGTGCCATACATGGGATTAGTCATGCATTACTGATGCACAGGATTGGCTTCTTTGCTTGTCAATTTTTCCCTTCATAATGATTATTGGCGCAGCATGCATCTCCTTACTTTGTGAGACCTTCTGGAGATGGAATGTAATCGTTTGCTCCGTTGGAATCGACATTTAGCATTTTTTGGTTCCGGAAGCGTGGACCAGCCTGTGACTGCAGCCCGACCTAGTTGCTTGATGGCTGGCACATAGCCATGCCGCGTCGCTTAAAAGCACTACGACCTCTGTTGAGCGACCCAGGAATGTCAGCAGCAGGGCTTATCGGTACCTTGACAGGACCTCTTTCTCGAACTGCTTTACCCACTGCTTCTGGCGCCTATGGCGCCAATAGCTTCAGCAGCTCCCAAAGCCGCTCAATTGATGGACCATCACCATCGGTTGGAGGGCCGGTCCATAAAGGGCGACCAACATTGGGCAGCACAAGTGAGTCCCTAAGAAGAGATCTGGACAGATCGTTAACATTTCAGTCCTCGATGGGCGGTCCTATTGTGCACAGGAAACCGCTTTGAGAACCACATAAGTCTCTGCGTTCATTTGAACCTGACAGGAGCATATGTGGGGGCCAGGCTGTGCAAGTCCACTCGGTCGTAGCCGAGGATACAACTCCTGTGCCAGCTACTCATCTGTGGCGTATCCATCTGCTGTCCAAGGACTGCCTGAAGCTGTGCAGTCACGCCAGCTCAGCGCCAATGCGCCAGAATTCATCCCCCGTGGCCCCACACACCTCAGGAGCATGCGCAGGCTTTGGGAACCCAGGTGAACACCTCTCCTGACCCCTCCCCTTCACTCCATTTCCACTAGCGCTGCATCACTGTCTCTGTCCGGGCTTGCTGCTTTCAACACCTCAAGACATACTTGTGTATCAGCAGGGAAACTCCCACGGCTGTGCGGCCGGTGCCAAGCAGCAGCTGCCGCATGTACAGCAGTAGCTCTGGGAGGCAGTCTGCAGCAGCAGCAGCAGTGGCTGCGCCCTCGGGAGACGAGCCAGCGGAGGGCCGCCTGATCGAGTTCCAGAAAGACAGCAAGTCTGGGCTGGCGCTGCTGTTGAAGAAGGACGGCAAACGCAACTGGAGTGCGGTGGACACCAGGTACGCCCAGCTTGGTCAAGTGCAGAGCCGCTTATGTGCTTTTCCCCAGCAGCAAACCAGTGAGGCAGATTTTGCGGTGTACCTTTCAGAAACAAGCCATGATCCGCAGGGGGACTGTGTACTCCTTGCGGCCGCAACAAGTGGCATACGTGCTCCCTGGAGAGGGATACACGCAGCAGGATCTGGAGACGATCTCCACTGCAGCGCAGGCTGCGTGCAGTGATGACAAGCTGATGGAACTTGCTTGGGAGGTGCGTTCCAATCATGATGCTCAAATGTGGCCATCTGGTGGACCGTATTATCGTGGAATTGTAGCTTGAGTATTTGACATCATTTCCAAGGTCATGTGTTAAGGTGGGCTCGACTATCGCAGGTGGTGACCGGGAGTGATGAGACATATGATGTGCCTGGCATGGCGGAGCTGCTGTTTGGGGAAGTGACGGTGTCGAACGCGTACGCGGCCCACCGGCTGCTGAACGAGGACCGCACCTACTTTAAGCAGGTCAACCGAGGGCGCCCGCGTTTCCAGCCACGTTCACAGACAGAAGTCAAGAGCATACAGGCCAAGACGGCTGCGGACGCCAAGGTGCGAAGGGCGACTCCATTTGTAGATGCTGATGAAGGGCAGGGGGTTATCCTGTCTGTGAAAATCCGTCTGTAAGTCTACCCAAGCAATAAAATGAAGTTCAGACACTGGACCACCTTGTTTTCAACCTTAGACTTGGCAAAGGCGATGACGTGATGGAGGGGAGCATATCCCGCCAAAGTATTGAGCTTCCAAGGGTGCACTTCAGGCAGCGCAAGAGTTGGCAGAGTGTGGAGCAGCTCTAAGGGCAGCCAAGGCTGAGGCAGCGACCGATGAATCGGCGGCTGCCTGGCTGTCTGGCCCATTTGCACACCGCATCCGAGCGGTAGAGGCTTTTGCGCTGGAGCGAGCGGACGCGAAGGAGACCCAGCTGGCATTGGAGACTCTGCAGGTGGGCATGCGCAGTCCTCGCACTTCTGTGGCTCTTGTCTGGTAATTAGCTGTGATGCTGGCACCCCAAAAATGCTTGGGGGTAGGACTCCAGACTGTACATGTGCGTTTTTATTGTACTTGAAAGCTTGCGTGCATGTGCAGGCAGCGGGTTTGATGCCTGGGAATGGAGGCGCAGCCGTGCTGCTGGGCAGGATTGGGGTGTGGGGACCCCATGACAACATTGGCCTCAGGCAGCTCAACCTAACCAGAGAATTCCCTGCCGCTCTCCAGGCACGCCCCCTGCCCACCCACCTTTGCCGCCATTTCTGCCATTCCCACCTCAGCTTTTGCCACATCCAGTGATGCTCAAGCCCTCACGCCAGGCTTGTGTGTCTATTGTGCAGCCTTGCCTGGCTGCCATAATTGTGATCACTTATGCTGTTGCATAAAGTATTGGGCAGCCTTGATTGGTGATGTCATTGTATCTGGTGGTGTCTGTCGTGAGCAGGAGGCTGCGGCGGCTCTGCTGGCGAGCCCGCCGCCTGATGTGGACGAGGCAAACCGGCTGGATCTGACGCACCTCCCAGTGGTGACCATCGATGACGCTGGGACGACCGAGGTGGACGACGGTCTCTCGGTGGAGTTCCTGGAGGGCGGCCGCGCGCGCCTGTGGGTGCATGTGGCTGACCCCACCCGCTACATCCGCCCAGAGGACACCCTCGACTTGGAGGCACGCCGACGCGGCTCCACCATGTACCTGCCCACAGGTGGCACTTTGCCATGCTCGTTATTCCGGTCTTTGGATGTGTACTAGTGGTGTCTTAGGGCTTGCAGTACACCTCCGTGCTTAGGGCCTTGCTTTTACATAGGTTTCTCTGGAGCGATTCCCCTTCACAGCACCGTACTGCCTTATCTGACTTTCTCAACGACAGTCATGCCTCTCCTGTGCCACCCCTGCTGCATCCTAAGAGGACGCACTGTGCTTGCAGAGCCAAAGAGGTGGATAGAAGTTGGTGCAGTGCACTTGTTGTCGTTGCATGAGTAATCCCTAGAAATTACAATGTTGAGAAAGGTGTCAACACTCCAAAACTGCACGGCTGTTGAGGCTGGGAAGATGATGAAGGCGGGAAGTTTGCGCAGGCGCCATCTTCATGTTCCCGGGGCAGCTGGCGACAGGCCCCTTCAGCCTGCGCCAGGGCGAGCCCTGCTGCGCGCTCAGCGTCAGCGCAGAGCTTTCCCCCGACGGCGAGCTCAGCGCACACAGCGTGGCAGCCACCCGCATCACACCCACCCACCGCATGACCTACGACCAGGTCGACGCCGCCATTGCCAGCGGCGAGCTCCCACCAGACCTGTGCGCCCTCCTGCAGGTGCCTAGCCTCCCCGGCTCTCTCCCTTCTACCAGCTCCAACCCCTCCCCCATTGCTGCACGCCCAGCTGCACGCAGGTCTCAAACATGTGCATATCGTTACACAGCAGGGCGTTTGGCGCAGCCAAAGATGTTTGCCATGGCATTGAACAGAAGCCAGCAACAAATGGTGTGTCCTGCCACCAACACCACCATTTCTATCACTGTTGCCCCAGTGTATTGTTACAAGTTTTGGAAAATCAGTGCCGTGAGTGCGGCGGGTGGTGGTGCAGGCGAGTGAGGCGCGAGCGGCATGGCGGACGCGGCAGGGCGCGGCCAGCATAACGCTGGACGAGTGCGAGGTGCGCGTGGCCGACCCTCGGGCGCCGAACCCGCGTGTGACGCTGGAACGACTGCAGACCGGCACCTCCGCCGCGCGCACGCTCGTCTCCGAGATGATGATCATGGCCGGCCAGGTCGCCGCCACCATTGGTGAGTTTCTCCTCTCAGAGCACAGCGAGCCTTCTTGCCCAAATTGTTCTGACGCACACACGTGAATACGTTGACCCGCCGCGCAGTTGGAGTCTAGGCTGGGCGTATGGCCCAGCGAGGCTGAGGGCCTCCGGCATCATGCCACTGCATCATGCCACTGGATCACGTCTTGGGATGAGCCAATTGTCATTGATTTTCATCGAGAGCAGAGCCTTTTCATGGTCCATGCAAGCAGAGTGTGAGTGAGAGGGCGTGACTTTCAGAAAAACAAAAATCTTGAAGCATGGGTGAGCGCGCAGGGCAAGAGGCGGGCCTGCCGCTGCCATACAGGGGCCAGGCCAAGGCGGTGCTGCCAACAGAGGAGGAGCTGAAGGGCGTTCCCGAGGGCCCCTGCCGGGCGGTGCTGCTGCGCAGCCGTATGGTGCGCGGAATCGCCACCACTCACGATGCGCTGCCGCATGCGGGCCTCGGCCTGCCGGCATACGTGCAGGTCACCTCGCCCATCCGCCGCTACTCCGACATGCTCGCGCACTGGCAGCTCAAGGCGCGCTTGCACAGCCCCCTGCCCTTGCATTCGCTGACCTTGAATTCCATAGATCAAAATTAGGCCCTGCCATGATGCGAAAATTGCTAGGGCGCAAGATACGGCCTCCGTTCCTGCTCTGCCCTGCTGATCATCAAGGGTAGGGTTCTCCAGACACCTTCAGCACATGAGAGACAGTTACAGCTTCAAGACTGTCTGGTTGCCATCCCGTTACTGATGTGGTGTTCCCTGCATCCGTGACAGCCAGCCTGCATCCATGGCGGAGGCTGCTGATAAGCAACCCTGGGGACAATTGAATGGTTGTGTGGCTGCGTTGGTTGCATGTTGACTGAGCGGGGTTTGCATTGTTTGGACAGGCGCATCTGCGTGGGGAGCAGCCGCATTGGGGTGTGCACACGCTGAGCGTGGTGCTGGACGATGTGACGTCCAACGTGCGCGAGCACATCACACTGGAGCGCGAGATCAACAACTACTGGCTCGCCAAGTACTTTGAGGCCGAGAAGGCCGCCGACCCAACCCGCACCTGGCCCGCGCTGCTCCTACACTGGATCCGACAGGTCAGCGCGCCCATCCCAGAAGTACCATACCGCCTTCCTTTTCTTGACCTTGTTCAAACAACAAGTACGACAGTGACTACAGCATTCAATGGGATGCCTGGATGACAGCCTGTGAAGTCAGGAACAGTGCCTGACATGAAGCAGAGCGATTGCCAGTCTGCGACTCCACGAGCGCCTCTCTGGGCAGGAAGCAACGTGATTGTGACGCTGTGGGTATGTTTACCTTTTGAATCACTTGGAGGGCTGTGTTGAGGCGAGTCTGACATCTCGGTGGGGCACCCTTTCACATGAACTCCAGAGCACGGAGGCACAGATCGGTCCAAATCAGTCAGTTCGTCTGATCAAAGCTTTGCTTGTGCAGGACACGGGGTTGGCACAGGTGCAGCTGGAGGAGAGCGCGCTGGAGACAGTGGTGCGCATCGACCGCCCGGCGCGCGTTGGCGAGCGCCTGCTGCTGTCCTGCGCGGCCGCAGATCCGCCCGCCGGCATGTACCGGCTGGAAGAGGCCTACCAGCTGCCCTTTCAGGCTGAAGACGGCACCCTGGCATACCTCGGCGAGCCAGGGGAGGGGGACGAGGAGGCTGGCTCAACTATTGAGGCTGTGGGAGAAGAGGAGGTTGTTTCCCTGGGTGTAGCGCACGTCTGAGAGCAGGTTGCTGCCCCTGCGCTGACTGTGCTTGCTGGGGAGTGTGAGCGAGCCTTGGAGCATGCTGGTTGTCTCAGCTTGGTTTGTCTCCTAATATAGCCCCCCTCGGCAGCCCAATTGAGTTCTGTCAGGGACGCGGCTGCCGTTTGGAGGCCAAGCAGCAGGCATGCACATGGCAGGTGCTAGCAGGCAAGGGCGGGGCTTGCACGATTTGAGAATTGCAATTGAGAAAGTTGAGTAGAGTAAATCAAGCAGACTTCATCCTATGTGAATAGGATGTTGGCCCTCTTCGGCTATGGTGCACCATGTGAGCATGCATCCTGGCCGGAATTTGCATGCAAGTGTGCCACAGTGTGCATGAATCCAACCCCTGAGATGCTGTGAGAAGATCTTTGAAGGAGCATGAATTGAAGAGGCCTCTTGTGGCCATCAAATTGGCCTCTGAGCACATTTTAGTGTACTACATAGGCAAACTCAGTTCAGCCTTGCAGGATCACCACAAATCAACTTAAAATTGTTTGAATTACAGGCGGTACATGTAATCTTGCAAATATAGGAAAAGAAACTATGCAGTTGCAATTGAATCAAGCGCATGCCATTGATCGCAAGGCAAAACATCCACCAATGACAAGCCAACTTTCATATACTTGGCAAAGGCATTAAATATCAAAGCAATTCCCTTAGCAGTCCTTTTGCAAGGGACTTTAATTCAATTAGAATTGATTTAGAGTCCCCCGCCTTTCGAGGGTCATATTGGTACAAGTGTTCTCCTCTTGAAGGACAAGCATTATACCCAAAAAATCATAGCTCCAGCTCTGCGATGTAGGCTCCCCTCGGGTATTCACAACTGAATTTGCCACAAATTATTCCCTTTAGTAATCTGCTTCACACTGGTGAGGTGCATCTGGCTTACTGATGCACACCTCGATGAAAACTACCCACCCTCCTTCCGATTCAAAAACCATTCCCATGCAGCGTGGTGCCAGCTCTGAAGCGCTCGAGTGCTCGAAGAGTCACAGCATGTTTGCAGGGGTTGTGCTTAGGACGGCTTCGCAAGCGCTGTCTCATGGGGAATGGAATTTGGCAAGGGGTGTGATGCTCATGCCACGGTGACCGCAACAGGAGCATCCAGAATTGCACTGCAACCACAAATGCTATCGCACAGCCCAAGTGGTTGCAGGTACCCTCCAGAAAGTGAAACCGCGACAAGCGCTGTGCCGCTGACTGCTATGTCATTAGCCGACAGGTCTGGACAACAAGCCTAAAGGATGACACTAAATTGCCCCAAGTGAAAATTTCCTCTCCTGCCTGGTTGCTGTGTTGTGGGAGGAGCACTGCTTCTCAAATAGCGCCCCCTTCCACACTTGAAAGCTCGTCTGGGAAAATGGGGACGGCCCGCGGGGCACAGTCACCACAGCATGTCACAGGCACACAGTTGGCACAGCACACTGCTCCTCGTGACATGCTGCAGGATCTGTGCCCCACGCTGCAGTGTCCCGCCGAAGGAATAAAATAAAAAGGACGGCGTGCAAGGACGTATCAGGAACTAAGTGCGCAAAATACCCCCCCAGCAAAAGCTGCCTGTCTCTCCAGGATGGATACTTCACAGGATCACTTTGACAGCGTCACCCTGACGCGCGGCAGAGTGCGGCCGATTGAGTGCAGGTCCTGGAGGTCTGACTCGTTGCCAGCTGGCTTGGCGCCGGCATCATAGGCCAGCGCCGCCCCCGGACTCCCCGCCTTGGGACTGTCTAGCAACGAGAGACGCAGCGCATCGAAGCCCTCCTCTAAGTCCACCTTCTTGCCGCCGCCGAAGCTCACTTTCTTGGCCGGCTTCGCTGGAGCTGCCTCGTTCTTGGTGGAGGGGGGCGACTCCCTTGCCGGTGGCGATCCGCCCGCCGGCGGCGACCCGATGGGGGACTCTTCCTCCGGCAGCGGCACGCTCACGGACTGCTTGAAGCCGCGGCCGCAGCCGGACACGCGCTCGGCCGCCCCGGTGCGGATGCCGCGGCCGGCCATCGACCGGCGACAGTCTATCGAGCGCCGCGCGGCCCACGGCTTGTTGTAGTCCTGGGCCACCGGGGGCGCCGCCGGCTGCGGCTGCTGCTGCTCCACGGCATTGATCTTGGCCGCATTTATTAGGTGCTTCATGTGTGGCGGCGGCTCGCAGAGGCTCATGCGCGCCCAATCGCCGTGCGCGGCCGGGTCCAGCGAGCGCACACCTCCCGGGAACTGCCACAGGTTCGCGGCGGCCGACTTGTGGTCGGCCGGCAGCGGCGGCGGCTGCGGTGGCGACTGCGCGGCGTCAGCCTCCTTCTGGCGCAGGGCTTCTTCCATGAGCGCCGACGCGCTGAGCCGCGGCTTGGGCCCCGACATCGACAGCCGTGGCATCGGCGCACCACGTGCGTCCTTGAGCGACACCTTGCGCGGCCCCGCCGGACGGTCGCAGTCCAGCAGCATGTCGCTGCCGTGATGCGCCGTCAGGCCGCCGCCCGGTGTGTTCCGGGTGGGAGTCAGTCCCTGCGCAAGCAGTGTCTCTACCTTGAGCCACAATGTCCCTTTGACAGCAGCGGCGCTGCAAAGTGTAATTTCCACGATTGCCTAGGCATCATAGCGAGGGAAGAGAGCTGCTGATGAAGCCAGCAGAGGCAGGTAGAGGTATGGAGTGATAGAGGCGGCGCACCCTGCGGACGCCGTCAACTGAAGTACGGCTCTTGACGCGGGCGCCGCCGAGTCCCAGGGAGATGAGTTGGTCGTTGCGCATCTCCTCGCAGCTCAGGTCCACCTTCTGCAGCAGGCGCATGTCGGCCGCCGCACTCTCGCTGGAGCACCCCGTTCGCATCGCCCGCGCTATGCTCTTCACCTGCAGTACAACCCACCCCTCGGTCAAATACACACCCGCTCACCTAGGGGTGCCTGAATGATTGGCCATGCCAGCTGCAGGCCATGGTAATAGTGGACTGGCGCCAGCAAGTGACAAAAGACATGCAGGGAATCGGATCAGGTACAACACAGGAGCACGCAAAATGTTTCTGGGCTGTGCTGGAGAAAGGCAGGGACAGGTGAAAAGGGGCGTACCTCCTCGAAGGAGGGGCGGTTCTCGGGGTCGAAGGCCATGCAGAGGCGGGCGAGGGACTCAAGGGCGGCCGGCGTGCAGCGGTGGCGCGGAGTGCGCGGCCGAGCGTGGCGCAGCGTGGCGGCTGCCATTGCCTGCGGCCAGGCCAGGCCGGCCCACAGCCGCTGCCCCGCCGCCATCTCCCACACCAGCGCCCCAAAGGAGTACACATCCGCCGCCTGCTCATGCAATCAACACATACCTCAGTCACTCAGCAGCCTGATTGCAGCCTCTATCAACACAGGCCCTTCATTTCACACCAATAGATCTGCAGCCAGTGTGACCTCTTTGGAGGCAGAGACTTGCTGGCTTGACATGTTCAGGTTGTGCCAAGGTCAGGTGTCCAGCGTGGATTGCGCAAGGTGGGGTGGATGGTGAGGGGTGGATGGTGAGGGAGGAGGGTCACCTTGGACATGGTGCCCTTGAGGAGGACCTCAGGAGCGAGGTGGTTGACGGAGGGGTACTTCTGCTGGCTGGCAAATCCGCGCGTGTCCAGCTCCCGCAGCATCCCCCAGTCCGACACCTTGGCCTTGAAGCCGTGCGCCTCCTTCTGCACAGACCACACAGCCACCCTTCAGCCAATGCTGTACCGTGCTTGTCAATCCATGAAATCAACCTTAAGCATGCACCTGCCTTCCCTACTTGCCTGACGCAACATGCACTCTTGTGCGTCACATGGAAGGCAACAGAGGCCCGAGGCACATGAATCCAAGCGTCTTTTGAACCCGACTGTGGCATCCTTCTGAGGTGGGTGTCAGTTATTTGGCGAGATCTATGCATTGAACCATTCATGGGGACATAAGGGCGCACCTGGGAGTGGGCGAGGAGGACGGAGGCGGCGGAGAGGTTGCCGTGGAGGATGCCGTGGCTGTGCAGGAATGTCATCCCGCTCGAGACGTCGTCCGCCACCGCCAGGATCGCCATCGCGTCCACGCGCCCGCTGCTGCGGTGGAACTTCCCCTTGGCTATCGCGCCCTGCGCACAGCAATCGCGCATCTCAGACCCTCGCTCTCTCGTGGGGCGCTGCAGAATCTTTAGGCACCCGGCATTTGGATGCAGGCGACAGGCGCTGGCAGCATGTGTGCTTGGAGATATGAGAAGGTGCTTGGCGGAAGGAATATGCTTGACAGGGCTGGAGACACCGCACTACAGAGCCACATGACCCCAGATGCCCTGATGGCATGATCCGTGAAAGACGACGGATGCAGCTGTTGTTGCTTGCATGAAAGGGCAGGAGGGGGCAGGGCACCTGGAGGGTGCCGAGGCCGCAGTACTCCTGGAGGAGCCAGGTCTCGTGGCTGGAGGCGGCCGCTGAGTCGCCGTCCTGCAGGCTGCATGCGCTGTCGCTCATCTCGCACAGCGACCGCCCGTCCTCCTCGCGGCACCCGCACGTCTCCGCGTCCCCAAAGCACACCTCGCAGTCCGCGCCGCCCTTGTCCTGCGCAGCCAAGACCATAAGGTCAGCACCGCAGCATTGCCTGATGCACCCCGTGCATGCCTGGTCTGAGGGTGCATGGATGCCCTCAATGACTTTTCTTTTTGCCTTAACTGCAGCGGAACGTATGTTATATGCAGTGAACGGTTTTGTCCAGAAAATGCCTTTGTTCCAGGGATGGCTTCAGGCCGCTGGCGCCAAAGTCAGCACACGCACAACAGGGCCGGAGCAGTCACAGCGGCGTCACAGCAGAATTGTATGCACCTGGGCGGCTTTGTGGAGGACGACGGGGCGGGAGCGGGAGTAGTGGCAGGCGTGGCCGAGCGTTCGCACGATGGGGGCGCTGCTGCTCTTCAGGCCCTCGCACAGCACCGCACACAGCGGCTTGCCGTCCCTGTACCGCAGGTTGCGCCGCCCGTTCGACACCACCTGCCACAAGCATCCTTATTTTGGATTCTGATTTCAAGCGCGGCTTGTTGCCAGTTGTCATATGAGCACTGGCAGAATCCCTGAGCTACTCATACAATCTGCCAATTGATCTGCCAATACATTCTACAACTTGAAGAAAATACTTGCGGGCAATCCCTTGACTTTCATGCCAGCATCTGCGCAGTGTCTGTCTGAGGCAGACTAGTTGCATGACAGGATTTGCAGCTGCAAATCAGCTGGAAGGGCTGAGCAGTGCGCTGACCTTGACAGCAACAGGAATGCCATTGTGGAAGCCACGGTAGGTACGGCCGTAGGCGCTCTGCCCCAGCAGGGGGCCAAGCTCGAGGCCGGGCAGCGGCAGCGCGCCCGCAGCGGGCAGGCCGTGCGGGCAGGCGGCCGGCGCGGGAGCGTCCGCCTCTGGCTGCAGCCGCACGAAGAAGTAGCGGTGGCTGTTGGGCTGCAGCGCTGCGGTCACGGGGATGCCGATCGGCACCGCGTCCTCGTCCATCTGGCTCGTGACCGGCCTGCATTGCGAGAAGCCCCACTGTGAGTCAGAACATATGCATTGCTACTTTCCCTGATCTCCGCTGACCCGAAATAACTGCTTAGTGTCCCCGACAATTCCAAGGCCTGACTCAGTTAAAGGGGAAGGGATCCGTCGCTGCATGGAAGCGAGACACCGGATCTCCAAACCCCCCGGGGCATGCAGGGGTGAGATGTACAGCAGTTGTGTGCTGCATGGGAGGGTGGAGGGAGGGAGGGTGAGAGTTGCGCACGTGAATCTGAGGAGGAAGGAGGTGTGGATGGAGGAGCCGCGGCGCTGGGCCTTGCGAACGGTGAAGGGCCGCGCGGCCTCAATCGGCTCTGCAAAGGCGGCCCAGGGGTGCTCGCCCGCCACCTCCCCGCAGCTGAACAGCGCCCAGAAGCTGCTAGCGCCCGCCATATGCGCCGACACGCCTGCACAACACTCTTCAGTATTAGCTGAGTTCTAGTGAAGCTGATCGAGCAGACATTTACCACTGCAGCCCTCCCCTTCATTGTACTCCCTTCTGCATTCCAATCTGAGAGCAATCTTCACCACTTCCAGGGGATTGCTCAGGAAAGCACGTGGATCAGTTCTGATGCTTCATCTCACATGATGAAGAGTAGAGTGACAAGGGAAGGGCTCTGGAGTGACAAGCACATTGAGGCAGGGTGTGCACCAGTCATGGCTGAGACGGCCGCGTTGAGGTGCAGCACGCGCCAGGCGCGCTGCGAGGCATCCACCAGCATGGTGGCAGCCGAGAATGCGGTGGGCGGGCGCAGCAGGCCGCTGATGTGGCTGTGCTGCTGCACCCAGGCTGCCTCCAGCTGGCGCATGGCCGCCTCTGCCATTCCCGCCAGCACCGACGCCTCCACCGCGTCGCACGCACGCGGCTTGTTGTCAAACACGCACCTGCGCGCATGCCGCATCTCCCCTATCAGCCTTGTTCTTGCATTTGTTCAGAGCTACCAGAATGCGTCCTTGTGGACGCGAAGTACCAGATGACATCTTGATGGGACAGCCTCCAGACATTCACAATGGCTGTGCTCCCAGCAGGTGCACAATGGGAAGGTAAGAGTTCCCCTCCTTTGCAAACAGAGCAGCAGGGCTTCTTGTGCGACATTCATGCTTTGTGATTTCTGCCAAAGGAGTGGGAGCAGCTCACAGTGCGCCGATGCAGTTGCCGTTCGAGGCGACCAGAGGCGCCGCTGCAAAGAAGCGGACGCCCTCATCTGGGCAGACCATCGGGGAGTCCTTGACCCTGCATATGATCGCCCGGTATCAGTCTATCAACTCAGCTGCCCCCTTTGCCATCGACGGTCATTGCATCATCTTTGCACCCATACATACTACATGCTGCCTGGGGCCCAAACCTGGCATCAGTGGAGGCATCCTCCACAATTGCAACCTCATGGTTGTTTGAGGCCAGCGCCCAGGTGACAAACTGCTGCGCCCACACTGAGTGGGTGCCGGTCGTGCAGATGCCTCTGCCAGCCCAGAAGAACACCTTCTCCTGGCCTTCCGTCACTGCAACGCATGCAGATTCCACGCCAAAGGTGCTGCAGGCCACCTCCAAGATTGCTTCTGCAGCAGCACAGAAATATACTTGTTGCCGTGTGCCAGGCTTCTGCACTCCAATCAACTAGTCATTTTTCCCGACTGAAAATGACCATTCTGCTGTACGGGTCGCACCACCAGCGGGCCCTGACTCGCTGTCGACGATCTGCAGCTGCCGCACGGTCAAAGGCCCAGCCTCCTCAGCGCTGGGTTTCGGACAGCTCAACCTCCCAGGGAGCTCCTTCGCTGGCTGCTCACTAACATCCTCGCTTGAGCTACCACTCTTCCTGTCGTCGGCCTGCAACGATGCAGATCGCGGTGAGTCCCTTGCGATCCCTTGGGATGCTTCGTCACGGTCTTGAAGCTTGAATAAGGCAGGTGGTTGCCATATGACATTGTCGGGTCACCCATAGCTCACAGCACCTAAGCAAGGTAACAGGAATTTTTTTAAATCAATCTGCGGCGATATTTAGGGTGTCTCTCGTCAACGAGGATGCCCGAAAACCACACCCGCACATACAACTGGCTCGGTCGTGGAGGAATAAATTCGCTATCGCTTCTCTCAACCTTACATATCTCGTCTGCCGCTGTCTTCGGTATGCTTTGAGCACACCCCATTCCGATATCAACAAATAGCTCCCGAGCCCCGAACGCTAGAACTTCGGGCAGACTCCGCGAACTGTGACATGCGGCACATAGAGCTAGTCATATCGGCCATTGTTTTTACTCTGTGGCTCAATTCCTGTGGTCTGTGTGCGTCTTTGCCAGGATCGACTGTTGCTTACGAGCAAGAACTAAGGAAGTTTAGGACAATCCGAGAGGAGGGCGCCCAGGACGGCGTTCCCGCAGCATTGCGTTAAGTACAGCGAGCACGCAGAGCCGAACGCGCAGGATCTTTGGAGGAATCCCATGATTCCTGGTCAGGAGATATCCAGAGATTTGCGCTAGGTGTCGTTTCCTGTGGACACCAAAGAGATGTGACAACAGGCTCACGGGGATAATGTGTCCCAATTGGTCCCCTTGCAAGTTCCATGTCCAAAGGTCATCATTCACCTCTGAGCGGCCTGCTAATTCTCACTGCAAGTGGAATTCCTCACGAAAGCTGGCTCGTGGCTCCCAAATTGGGCTTGAAGCTGGGCCTCCGGCTGTGCACACTGATGTCAGCAGCTGCGACACCGCAGCCACCAATTTGCTGATTTGGAGATGGCCACGGACAATCCTTCATCAAAAGTCCAACACTTCACACTCAGTGCAGTACAAAATCACTCGAATGAGTCTGACATGTGCAATTTGTCGGCAGATAGCGTGACATATGCGACTGACATTACTGTCACTAGTCACCACGGCGGTCCTTCATGTCACACTGTAGCTTGCCAGGAGCTGCTGGCCGAGGCAGCGGCAAGGCACGCAGCCGCCAGGGCAGCATGGACAATGGGGCAGCGCAATGCCGTCACAGTAACCGGTACCTACAGCGCCCCTCTCTCACGTTCCAAGGAGGCTCATCAACAGGCTTCTTACATGATGAAGTGCCAATGGTGACGCACGGAAAAAATTGAGCATGTCCACCAACTCCAAGCAGCGGCGGCCTTCATTGCCCTTCAGGGGGCCAGAGCCATGCCGACACACTCGATGGCACTTTAAGTGTTCCTGTCTGTTGTTCTCACGGCTGTCATGTGTGGAGTGCGGGCGGTTAGGTGGCGGCGCTCTGGAGGCGGTTGAGGGAGTGGAAGGTGTGCTGGGAGACGCGCTGGGGCAGGCTGCCGGCGAATGAGGCGAGCACGCGCAGCGGCCCGGCCTGCCGCGTGGCCGACAGCGCGCGGCCGCCCGCCGCCAGCACGGCCTCCAGCCGCTCGGCCAGCGCCGGCGGCAGCGCGGCCGCCTGCTCCACGCAGCGCTGCAGCCGGAATGCGTCCTGCGGCACAAACTCCAGCTGCCCCAGCACCTGCACCACCCGCCCATGGTCCTCTCTGCGCACCATCATTGCCTCTCAGCATAACTCACACACACATGCACATAACGTTGCTCAGAGGATTATCGCAAGTTAGACAGGGCTGTCACTCTGGAATGTAGATCAGGTAGCCGCGCAGTACTGTACATGGGATTGCGGCCAGAAAAGTACCGTAACACCTGATACCTTGTGGCGCACACTGTCATAGAGTGGCCCCGACGGCTGTCTTCCAGGTCCAAAAAGGAGCACAGGTAACCGAAATATGCCTCTCTAGCCTATATATCAGGTCACTTGTGGCTCAAGAGGCGCATTGAATTGTTGGACTTCACAAAATCCTTTGCTGAACCAGCCAATTACATGTTCTCTTGCAACAGAAGGGGAATGGAGGCGTGTGCAGGGCGGAGGGGTGGCAGAGAGCGCGCACCGCTTGTCGGCTTTGAGCAGCTGGCGCACGAGCTTGAGCATGTGGAAGGTGCCTTTCTGGGCCTCGTCGTCCGCCTGCGTGGCCGCCGCCAGCCGCGCCGCCGCGTCCGCCCCCCTCCTTATCAGCTGCTCCACCTCCTCCTCTGCACACCAGACATTCTGCTGTCACTCATGCACCTCAGCTAGGCTGCATGATCCATTATTCTATTGCCCACCTTTCCGACCCATCAGGATCAGGTGCTTTTCTCTGATAGCCTTGCAACCCATTATCATGCTCCATTAAACGATGTTAAAGGCTTTATGTGCACTCTGCGCCGCATGCTCCACCATGTGCTTCCTCAAGCATTTCAGTAAGCAAGCATCAGGCAATAGGGCCCCCTCACATTAAGACATGCACAGTGAAAGCTCTTCATAGTCACAGGGTCAATGATCAGGAAACTTATGACTATAGCAAGGATGTGCTTATAAGAACCGTGAGTCTATGAGGCTTCACTGTGCAAGGGGATGGTTTGGGTGTGCGCCCACCTTTGCGTGGGTCCGTGAGGGCCGGCTGCAGGGCGTTGGAGAGCTGCTGGTTGATGAGGGACAGGGCTGGCCTGGCAGCCCCAGCGTACAGGTACAGCTCGACGGCCCAGTCCATCTGCGCGGCTCGCTCGCACTCGCGCGCCACTGCCGCCACCAGCGCATCCCTCTCCTGCGCGTCGCCCACAAACCGCTCCAATGCCCCTGCGCACACACGCCCCATCCTTGATCACGCCAGAGCCCTTTCCAAGGCTGCCCACGACCTCAGATAGGGATCTACCCAGTCGAGACAGATCCTAAACTTGACTGATGTTCAGGAGGGACTTCCGCAAGGGTGAGATCTTTATTTGTGTGGCAGCATGATGAATCAGTATTGCCATCACATGCCATTATTATTGTGTCCGCCTTCTAAACAATCTCCTTGGTCACCGGGCCATCTGCACAAAAAAAAACCCCAAGCCTTCGGCAGATAGCAAATTTCATTTTGCTGTAAGCGTTTATGACAGGGGCTCGCCTGCTTCTGCACCGGGCCCGCCGCTGCCCATGAGGTAGCCGAAGGCGTTGGACTCTGTCAGCAGCTCCCGCAGCAGCTGCCCCTTCACCTCCAGCGTGTCCCCTCTGATGCCTGCCGCCTGCGCATGGGAAGAAGCAACACAAAACTCCTCACAATTGGCTCTCCATTGAAGCTCCTTCTTCAGGCAAAAATTGCCCCAAAAATTGCCCCTTTAGTCCTTCTTGGCATGCTCACTCAGAGGTAGGGAGCGAGTGATGAGCTGGAGGAATTCAGCGCTGCAGCTACCTGCATGTAGTACTCCAGGGCCACGTCTGGGCTGGAGTGCACGAAAGATTTGCCGTAGCGGTGCACGAGGGCGGCAATGTCCAGGCCCTTGGCGCGGCCAGCATCCCCGTCTCCTCCAGCGTCAATCAACTGCACACCCAAAGCACATGCGTGAGCTCAACCACTCCAAAAAGCTCGCTGTTGCCTTTGCACATCCCTTCACACCACCGCACTGTGGGCTCGGCTGTGAGCGACACTCGAGATGCATGTGAAGACACTAAATTCCATTAGGTGTCGTGGACCCTCGTCTCATGCTTGAAGGTGAGCCACTCACAGCGGAGCCCAAACACTGATGCGAATTGCGATTTGCTCTCATGCTGCTTTGAGCAGATGTTTGCAGTAGAAGACTCTGTACTGGCCTCCTCTGACCAGTCCATGGGACTGTAACTCAATCCTATCAAGTCCACATTGGACGTCATAAATTGTTCCACTTTGAGGTCATCTGAAAGGGCCCTGAGAGTTGCATCAGTTAATTCTAAATTTCAGTTCCCTGCCATTATACAGGGGTGAATCACCTGGTGGTGGGTGAGCGCAATGGCGAGATGGGGAGCGTCGACGCGGTAGTTGCGCGTGGACGGATCCTGCGCCAGGAAAGCAACGGCCGCGCGGAACTGCAGCGACAGCAGCAGCACCGTCGCGTACAGCAGCGGCTCTCGCCCGCCGTGGCTGTAGTGGCCCGCTGGGAACTGGCTCAGGTAGCCCTGCAGGTCTGACAGCGTGTACGCCCACGACTCGCCCGCCCCTGCGCACATGCACAAGCACATTCTCACATGATCTGGATGTGACAAGCTCCATCCCAGCTGGAGTGGAGCATTGCCTGCCAGCACAGAACTCGATATTTGAATGCAAGTATTCATCGCAAGTTGTAACGCTCTTCACACTGCCACAAGAGCGCTGGCTGCAGGGACACCTCAGGCACCTTGCATGACTGTCACAAATAACATGAGCAGGGTTGCTGGCACTTTATGTCGCATGAGTGAGGAGTGGATCTGAGCAGAGCGCACCAGATGCAAAGTAGCCGCTGGAGGTGGCGGTCTCGCCGCGGCTGGGCCGCACCAGCGCCAGCTTGAACCACATGAAGTCCTCAATCGTCTGCAGCAGCCCCGGCGCTTCCTGCACATGCAAGACTTAATAGCTTACTGCACATCGAACAGAAGCGTCGCATTGCATTCTGACTGAGCAATCAGTCACTATAATTCCAAAGTAATGCATCTATGGAGGATTCAACTGCACCCAGCACTGCCCGTGTCCTGGGTCAATACTCTTCCATGTTCCCAAACTATAAGCATCCAAGCAGGTCTCTGCCTTAAGAGGTGGAAGCGAGGAAGGTATTGGGGTTCACCCGCAGCAGGTGCTCGGCCACGCGGCGGTCGCCGGAGAGCAGGACGTAGAGCGCGGCCTTGTAGCGGAAGCTGGAGCGCAGCCACGCGCCGCGGTCGGCAGAGCGCAGCAGCCGCTCCGCCTCGCTGGCCATGGCCTGCCCTGACTGGGGGGCCAGGCCCCCCTCTCCCGCCACCCACTCCCCCAACATTGCCCCAAAGCTGCCCCCTCTCAGCAAGCCTGCATCTCTCAGCCCCTTCGCTTCCTGCACCGGCAAACTTACCCGATCATGAACATGCAATTGCTCCAGCACAAGATTTTGCTGTTGTGGGGAACTGGTGACGCACAACAGGAGGGTTGTGGACATCATGGGACCTGAAATGACAGAGGGGGAGAAGGAGCAGCTCACCTCCACAGCCTCCTTGTGGAAGCCGGACCGCAGGCAAAGGTAGATGCGGTGCCAGGTGGTGTCGGCGCCCCCCGGCAAGTCAAAGTCCAGCGGGCCTGCGTCCTTCTCGCGCACCCTCAGGAACGCTTGCACTTGGCTCTGCCGCGTTGGTGCACCCCCGAGACTAGCCTGCGCACAGGCAAGACCTCCTCTTCCTACCCTGGTACAGACATTGTTCACTATCATGTAGCAGAAATTTAACAAGCCAGGGTAAAGTCTTGCACTGCTGGATTAAAAAAAGTTAAGTAGAGGACAATGGAGCTCATCGGGGTCGAGGGTGATGTTGGACCTGTGCGCGGTTGGCCTGGATGGTATTTTGCAAGTAGGTGACGTGGCCCTCTTCCAGGTAATTCCTGGCCCCGCGCAGCAGCGCCTGCGTGCGCGCAGCCCCGGCCCCCGTCCTTGCCTCAGCCGCCTTGGCGATGCGCGCCAGCACATCCCACAGCATCCGCATCGTCGACCGCCGCTCCCCATCTGCACCCAATCAATGCATGATGAGTCAACCGGCAAGCCTGTAGACTCCCACAGTCGTGAAACCCAAGGATCAGCTGCATTGTTGCCTGCACCATTTTCTTCGCTTTTGGTCCTGGCACCTCTATCCCTTGTGTGGCGACCGTGCCGCAATGCTGCGAAGTGATCAAACGCAATACTATGGTATTGGAGGATCAAGGGCATACCGTCCGGGTCCTTTGCAGCAGCTGCAGCAAAGCTAGGGATGGCCTGGAACGGCTGTCGTGCTGCGGTGGCGTTGTTGAGGCTGCGCACAATCTCGTGGTAGCTCTTCATCCGCCCTGATAGGGTCCCGGCTCCGTTTGGAATGCTGGACGCACCCAGCATGCCCCCTGCATTCCAGCCCGGCCCTGAGACTCGTACACATGGCCTTTGATGAACATGTACCTCGTGCAGAAGGTTGTCCGTCAGATGCACTACATGATCTTGCGTCCAGGCCATTGCATAGCGGCCTCTTCTTGAGAGTGCGAAGCGGTACCTGGCGCAAGGGGTGAGCGGAATTGTGCGCTGGTGAATGAGGAGGTCAGGTCGCCTCCGGCCAGCTGACTGGCAGGCCCGGGCATGGCGGTGTCTGGCAGAGCGGCATCAAATAATGCGCGCTTGTCGGCCGCCCAGTCTGCTGTCATGCACGCGTCCATGTACTCCTCAAATGCACTGATGGTATCCCTTTGCGCTTCCTGTAACAGCATCCTGATCAACATTTGCCACATGAGACATCCAGAGTGCCTGCACATGCATTTACTCATGCGCGCGCATGCACAAATTCCAGGTTAAGCGCACCTGAATGGCTGTGATGGTAGTCATCTCATGCATCTGCTCAAGGTATTCCTCGACGCTGGTGGACTCCACAGGCAGGACATCCTCGTATGTGGGCCGCAGCTCGAACGTCTGCAGTGCGCGTGTCAACCTGTACAGTTGCAGAACGTATGAAGCTGCGAATTCTGCAAGTGATCGCCTTCCAAACAGCATCAGCAAGGGCTGCATGTTCGGAGGATGTTTGTAAAGCAGCTCCAGACATAATTGATGGCTGCTTGGCTATAGGCACGCACTTCCGAGAGTTCAGACCCTCCTGAGCCAACAGGCGCGTTGCTGCAAGCGTCTGGGAGCCCGAGTCAATGCGCGCAGTCCTGGCCTTGAGCTTTTGAGACAACTGTTCCACTTGCAACAGGTCCCGCTCCACTTGGGGGATGCCTTGGCTGTCCTGCACATCCAGGAAGTTCTCTTTCTTGCTGCAAGTATGGGTGCTTAAGGGTCAATCGACACAATGTTAGTAGTGGTAGGTAAGAATCAGGCTGACATAATGAGCGACTTCGCGCAGCATTTATCTCTGATGGGAGCAGGTGGTGGCATTGGTATAGAATGACTCACTCTAGCTGCAAGGTCTTCGCTTTGCTGTAGAAGCTGATCCCAATCGGGAGCATTGACAGGTGGCATGCTGATGCTGTATTGCTCCAAGCGACAAGCGTTGTTGGGAAACCACCAAGATTCAGATGTCAATCTGCAAAAAAGGATTCCAGCACTTAATGTTCCTGTATGACAGCATCTATCACATAAACAACTAAACCATCGCAATTGAGTTGGTGAAGACAAACAACTGCGGCAATTTAAGCAGCGGCGACAAGAGCTTTCCCTTCTTTCAGTAGTGGCCTGATCAGGCTGTCCATAGGGAGCTTCCTCCCAACATGCAGCTGCATGTGACTTGATGTCATAGTAAATACAGCAACCTGCACTTGTAAGGAGCCAGAGGATGGCTGCATGCATGCCCAGCTGTTCTATGCTAAGCGTTGGGAAAGCTGCAGCTTAAGGTTTCCCAGTGCATGCATGGGGCGACAATTGTAATCGTAAGCTTTAGACGATCGCTGATACCATTAATGGCATGCACCGGTGCTGCAGGGGACCCCGGGTGTCATGGCCGCAATCATTGCCATTAAAGCTCGCTTTTATACAGACTTACTTTGCAGAAAGGGTTAGTCACTCTTGCAATCTTGCGGTCACCTTGGCCATCATGGCAGCCCTGAGGGCCTGCTGGCAGCCACAGGCAGTGACGCTCAGTGGCTTATATTCTAAGTTTTGGAGTCTCGTGCTGTAATGCTCCAGCATCGCTAATCTCAGAGGGCAAAAAATGTAGCTCTCAACTGCAGGAGCTCCACAGGAACAGGCCAAAGTTCAAGTGAATTGTGCACCCTGCCCTGAATACGGCGAGGACAGCCTTGGAAAGTCATCAACAGAAAATGATGAGACAGACTGATGCCAATGCTGGTGCCAGCATTCAGGGCACGGGTCATAGGGCAGCCTCCCAAGTCTCCACAAGGCAATCTCGCCGTGGGTTCAGATGTACAGAGTGCCTCACATTCTCCCCTTCACGCACTTCAACAGCCAATTTGGCTGGGGTCCAGCCGGCCATTATCTCCTGAGAGATCGGGATAGCCTCTGCAAGTGATAGTTGGTGGTATGTCTTGCCTTCGTCTTTTGTGCCTGCACAATGAACCAGGTTGAGATGTGCAAGTCACCAGTGATGTGACTTATTGTCCAATTATGGGCAGCTCTGTGGTGCTTTGCACTTCAAGGAACAGCAGAAGATGACCCACCGCAGCTGAAGCACATTGTGACAGAGCCTTCTTCTCCATGTCACAGTTTCCATCAATGTTAAAGCGATGCCGCTGCAAAGTCACCCCAACAGGTTAGTCCTGTCACCTCCAGGGACACCACTGTGAAGCCATTCGTGTCAAAAAAATAGACCTACCGCCATGCAGGAGAAGAAACTTTGCAGCTCTGTCATACACTCCATCTTGGCATTTTTATTCAGGGTCTTCGTATTGATCTTCAAGGGCTGCTCCTTTGACTTTCCCATCCTGTGGGAGAGCTCCCTCGGTGTGACAGCAATCTAGTAATCAGGTGTTATTGCATTAATGTCTACTTGTTGTAAGATAGATGTAACTTACAGCTATTGTCTTGTGAGAATTTGAGAGACAAGGTGACTCCCACAGAAGGCGATCAACTAGATCACTATTGCGAGACAAATCTGTCTGACACTTCAAACTATATTGCAGTTTGAGTGAGATGGGAGGTTTTCACTTCAGACGTACGGTATTATAGATTTATAACTTTGTCGTAAATTCTGCGACTCGCAATGAACAGCGGCATGTGCCTCTGATGACTAATTGACTTTCATTATTGGGGTAAGAGAGACACGAAAGGACACAGAGTTGATACTTGTTTGCGTGCTGGGATGCATATTCTCGAGTATTCATGATGTGCGTGCTACTGATGGTTTGAGATATGTGGGACGCTTTAATCAGCCCTGTGTGGCTGGTGGAAAACGTGTTGTCTCTTCCTCTCTCTCTCTCTCTCTCTGACTCTTGTAGAGCTCTACAAGAGTCAGAGGCTACTTGAGACTCTGCTGTGTTCCTCAGCCCGGAAGATGTATGAATTGCTAGGTGTCATCACTAGATCCGACTCAATTTATATTGCCGGAGTGGCGGCCGCGGCCGTGGCCACCGTCACGGCACCTTGGTCCACCAGTGACTGGCAGATTGAAGTCCAATCGGCAATGCCGCGGCGGCCTGCGCGGTAGCCGCCCAACAGACGGGTCCTTTTCACTTCAATATTACAGGTGGTCCTAAACAGGCGTCTCATCTGCAGCATTCTGCTTGACAGCCTCAAAGTATATTATTTGAGCTCAACCTTTATTTAGATCTAGAGAGTAGCTAGTAATTGGAAATTCCCCAGAAAGACCCGGGAAGACTGTTGCTGGGTGCCTGACAAATTGAACGTATCAATGTCAAAATTCAACTGAAATAAGGCGACAACATAATGTCACGTCCGAATCACTCTGACATCAAACAGCCTGAAGCTTTCCTTGGCTCTGTTTCTTGAACGCCAGCGCACTTCGATAGGCAGGGGCTGTGGGCGGCTGCACGGGGTCCAGGGACTGGTAGTTGTCATCTGGGAGGTCATAGGACTGATCTGCATCGTAGCCACTCAAGTCTCCACATGCCAGGAAGGGCACTAAAAGCCGCTCCTCCAAGGTCTGTTCCCCTCTATCATCCTGCGCAGCACATCTCTAATTTAAGGGGTGTGCCAGCATTAGGTACAGTGGGAAGCAGGATGATGCCCTTACACTGGATGTATTTGCATGCTCGGCAGCCTTAGCTGGGAAGAGTGTGGTTCACCTGAGCACTGGTTGTGCGATCCAGGAGGCCCTGGAGGGCTTCTGGTCTGAAGTTTGGCGGCGGTGTGTAGTTTCTGCAGACCACAAACGCCTCTATGGACGAGTTGCGGCTGCTTTTGGGCTTGGCAATCGTCACATCCGGAAACAGGATTTTCAACTGCACGCCAATAAGAGCCGCAATCAATAGGGTGAGGTGACCCAGTAATTGTAGATATGTTACTCGATTCCAAAGCCAATATCAGTAGCTTGAACAACGAGGAGGTAGACAGACCTGGGAGTAGAGGAGTGCAGCTTCCTTGCCGCGGAAAACTTTGGCAACGAAAGAACCTCCAGGACGCAGGACATGAGTAACAATCGTCAAGGCGGCCAGTATGAGCTGGGCTTGCACAAATTCGTCCATGTCATGCAAGCCAGTAACTGCGCGCACAGACACGTGCCGATTATAAGTCTGAAGCATACTAGCTCAAGGTCTTCACAGGCAACCATCCTTTCCCTATTAGGGGGCACTAGGGTCCATTGTCATAAACAAGAGCGTACCATCTGGGGCGCCGTCTGACACAACCAGATCTGCCTTCTCCCCATGAAAATGCGAGATGACCTGGTTGGCTGTCAATGTACTGGTGATGTCCCCTTGTATCTGAGTCACGCCCTCAATGGGCGCCATTGGTTGTAGATCCACAGCCACTATCTTTGGAGCATCCTCAGGCCTACACCAGAGTCTTATTCGGTACCATACATGACATTGACATTCCTGTGCATATTATTGCACAAGTTTGACGCGCTCATCTATTATGCGCAAATTGCAAAAACTGCTGTGGCAGCGTCGTGCGCACAGCATCAAGGTTTGATTCTGTTCAAGCAACAGCGCAGCCACACCTGCCAGCTTGCAAGGCAGGCAGGTACAGCCTGCGACTCAAGACCTGCACAAACGAAGTGCATGCTGAGTTCACTTTCCAGAGGCACAGGCTGTATTGTTTAATATTATCAATGGTGATCCTTTTCCCTGATCTCACTAAGATGCAGCACCAGCTGCAGATCTGACTACCTGGCTCCAGCTGCCGGGTGCTGCACACAGGTCCACAACATGGCGCACACCCTCTAGGATTGAGAAGGCCTCATCGATCTGGAGGAGCTTGAAAGCACTGCGAGCGCGCCACCCCTCTTCCTTGGCTTTGCGGTAGTATATGTCACGTTTATCCTGGGAGTCACCAGGCCATGATCTTTCTGTGGAGCTGTAGGAAGGATGGAATACACGATATCCTTGAAAATTTGCAAGGAAGTAGTGCATTAACGATTTGCAGAGATCGTAGAGCTTTCATACGAGAGCAGATAAGCCAGTAGAGATGGAAACACGGTGAAAGATTGTCTGATCAGACCGCACCTTGCTTGCTTTCCCCATCAAAACACATTGATCAGATACAACGGCACAGTTTTACACCCATGGATACAAGGAACGATACTAGAGCCGGTCGAAGGCTGGATCACCGCACCAGTCTGCGATGGGAAGGTATGTGCCAAGCGGTTGGAAGCTAACCATGAGCAGGCACGCCATCTTACGGGTCACACCGGACCGAGCATTGGAAGTGCACTGCAAGTGCCACTGCTCCCAATCATTGGTCGAGAGAATGAGTACTAGCTTGAGTAAATCCTTGGAGTTCTTGGGATTCGCAGAGGGCTGTGCATGACGGCTTGAGAATGGTTTTCGTGAGAAATGGTGAGCCTTGTGAGCCCGAGTTGACCGTGCACACTTGTGTAATGATTGCATTGCTGCGCTATTAAATTCACATCAGTCATTCAATTGGCTGAAGTGCACTTACTTATCACAGGTGAGGTCATAGACAGAGGGCAGGACTGGGGAATCAGCAGACTTATAGATGTCTTCTGGAGTGTAATCAACGGCCTCGGTTTCTTGTGAGTATAATCACACTCCTCAACATGATGAAACGCTTACCAGGATTCTTCCCTAATTTTTCTGTATTACCATTGCTGTTTCTAGCCTACAATAATGACCTAGTTGAGGTCTTTCTGAGTGTGTCTTTTTGACCTGGACAGCTTGCAAACACTGCTGTCTCCCGATGGCGTGGACAAGTACAAGGACTTTGGAAGGAAGAAAAGGTGGAATGGCAGTGGTTCGGGCTATGGGAATGGGAATGGAGGTCCTGGGGGTGGCGGTGGTGGAGGAGGAGGGGGAGGTCCTCCAGGGCCACGGATAACGAGCATGGACAACTACAGAGGCACCAGCAGCTGTAAGGACCTGTCCATTGCGCCTATAGCTGACCAATATAGAAGCTTTGTCACAATGTGCACCGGTCAATTGTGCCTAGCTAGACTGAACCATACCAGTAAACCTTTATCACAGTGCGCACTACTTCCTGCCTCATAAGGAATCTGATGCCTGCAGGCTCGACATGCTGTGGCGGCGGATGTGGGTGAAGCATCACTCGCTGTTTGCGACAGGGAAAAAAGTAAGGGGTTTTGCTTCGGCATTGTCGCATTAGACGTGATGGATATACAAACTTCAAGCTAGGATATCCCATAAATTGAACTCGGTCTTGAAGGAGTTGCACATGATTGCCAGTCATGGGGACTCCTTTATATCGCCCTCTGCGAAGGCGACTATTAGAATGCATGCAATGTAGCCTCACAGGATTTTAACAACGCGTTTCCATTATGTGGTGTGATCAAAGCAGCACATCGATGATATCATAGTGCGGCGAGCCAACAAAACATGATTGCAACACAGAAGATGTCATCTGCTGAATAAAAGCCTGTAATGATTTATTCAAGCAGTGCCTTGCGTCAGCTTTCGCTGCTCTATGACTCGCACAAATGCAGCTCCTCCGAGGTACAGCCCAATCAGTGGGACAGCCAGCAGGGTCTGTGTGAAGGGGTCTGTCGAGGGTGTCAGCACTGCTGCTGCCACAGTGGCACCCACGACCACATAGCGCCACTGCTTTAACATCTGTGCTGATGTCACGATGCCAGCCTGGCCCAGAAGCACTTGAATCACTGGCACCTGCATATTGTTTCAGCAACTACTCATAGCTCTGCTTGCTACCAATTGCCCAGGCCATCAATAAAATACAAGCCAATGAATACACACAACGAAAAGGGACTGCTTATTCTTGTGAACAAAATCAGAGATTGCAGGTTCAAGACCCCACCTGGAATGACAGGCCCGTGCTGAGCATGAGGACAAGGACAAACTCGAAGTACTGGTCAATGGACCACAGGGACTCCACAGCACCGTCAGCGTATGTCACAAAGAAGTTTAATGCTGCCGGCGCCAAAACTTCATAAGAAAAGAATAGCCTGCAGCACAGCAGGTTGGGCTGGTGGTTGAACAGATCAAGTCGGCATAAAGCCGGTGCTGGACACATCAGCTAAAGGCATTGCCCAAAGGGCGCACCCGAGGTAGAAAAGGATAGAGGAGCCAAAGACGATGGGAGCCAGCAAATCCTTCTCTGACTTTGTCAAACCCGGCACAACGTAAGCCACAATCTGATAGAGCACCGTGGGTGTGGCCACCAGAATTCCTGCGTAGCCTGCCACCTGCACGGCACAGACACTCAACTTGCTCCCAGTCACAGGTGAAAACAGAAATGGGAATCCTAGCTTTGCAGACAGTCACTGTCACGGTGACTGGATTACCTTGAGCGTTGTGAAGAAGAACTCCCCAGGAGACAGCTGCAGGAAGCGGACACCCTGACTTGCAACAGGGGCCTCTAAGAAAACCACAAGCTCCTTGGAGAAAGCGAAGCAGGTCAGCACAGCAACCGCAGCTGCCAAGGCCCCCAGCAGCACACGCTCTCGCAGCTCCTCCAGATGATCCCATATCGGCATCTGCAAGTGCACCACTGGTCCCTCAGACAGGTTCTGTGCCATGGCGTATATGCCATGGCTCATTCACCTTCACTAGTGCGCCAACAATGATGGTAGACATGACTTGCACATGAAGCACAAACGCACTTCGAAATCGTCGGGCAGCTCTGCTTCATCAGGATAAAGGAATTTCTGCACTGCTGTCTTCTCCAGGTCAGGGCTGTCCCAGTCTTCAGGCAGGTCCAGCTGGCTTGGCAGCTCTGGCTTATACTCTGCGTGGTCACAAATAAGCATAAACCACATGATGTGCCTGTAATGTCACTTTATTCACAAAATTCTGGCACCAAGTGTCCCTGTGCACCGTGTGCACCAACAAGAGCCAATGTGATCGTTCAGCTGTAGATAAATGCGAAATACGTAGTGTAAGCAGACGAACGCACCGTTTCTCCCTGAAGACTGGGCCTGCTGCTGCAGATCCTGCTCCTGCTCCTCTCCGGTGCTTGCCTGAATGCGACTTCTTTGCCTGTTCCAGCTCCTGCACGCATGCTTGCCTGCCGCCGAATTCCGGTTGAGGACATGTGAAGGAGATCTAATTGATCCTGCTAAGCGCCCTTGGCACGATTTGCAAGACAGTCCTGCCATTTGCCAATTGTTTTAATGGTTCTTGAAGGACGCGACTGCCTCGCCGATCAGACGAACCAGATCTAGATCAACGGTAATTCAGGGTGTCTTTCACTATCAGATCTGATCAATGCATCATAAAGTTCCCACAGGCAAATGCCACCTCATCCAGCCATTGGTGCTGGGAAAATTGGTAATCTGGGAGGATCTGGACAATGGCCAGAGATTGCTTCCTCAAAAGAACCTTTCATGCTCCACTCGCCTCCCGCAAATTTCAAGCAAGAACGTAAAGGAATTCTGCGGCTCAAAGGACTCCTGTTCGAGGTCATTCCTGCGCCTGACACCCACAGACATCTGCTTTCCCAAAGCTAAGGGCAGTGACAAGATTTTTATGGCTCAGCCTGCACAAGCCATGGAGGCCCCTCCAGCCCCTCAAAACTGGAAGTCCGCGCTGAAGTTACCACCGAAGGACGCCAGGATCCGCACGGAGGTGAGCTGTTCTGAAAGAGCCACTTCTGCATCATGGCTGCTGATGGCGTGCCAACCTGCCTCAAAAGTTTCTTAGCTCTTCAGACAAGTGTCTTTATATTATTGCAGTGTTTTGCGTGCGTTAATGCTCTTCAATGGCGCTGTAATGCTTCTGGTTTTTGACAGGATGTGACAAACACCAAAGGCAACGAGTTTGAGGACTACGTGCTCAAGAGGGAGCTTCTTATGGGAATATATGAGAAGGGTTTTGAGAAGCCAAGTCCCATCCAGGAGGAGAGCATCCCAATTGCATTGACTGGCAGGGACATTCTCGCTAGAGCGAAGAACGGCACGGGTGCGAGATTAAGCCTCCGCCCCTGTGCCTTGTGTCTGCGGCTGCGTGCCCGACTTACTTGCCGGCTTGACTTAATTGTTCTTGTGCTGCTGCAGGCAAGACCGCTGCATTCACCATACCACTGCTGGAAAGGATTGATACGAGCAAGAACGAGATACAGGGTATGGTCACCTCTGGTGCCTGATACCGTTCGCCATGATCGCCTTGCTCAATTCACACGTGCTTTCGAACGCATTTTGAAGGCAAATATAGAAGCCTCTCCTTTGCACGAGGAGCGACTGCGAAACCCTAAAGAGGTTCATGTCTGCAGCTATGATCCTCGTCCCGACGCGAGAGTTGGCACTTCAAACGAGCCAGGTCTGCAAGGAATTGGGAAAGCATCTCGGAGTGGAGGTCATGGTCACCACGGGCGGAACCAGCCTCAGAGACGACATCATGCGCTTGCACGCTGTGGTGCACATCATGGTCGCCACCCCGGGCCGCATATTGGACCTCTCATCCAAGGGCGTTGCCAAGCTGAACAAGTGCAAAATGCTCGTCATGGACGAGGTGATGTTCCTTTCTCTTGACCAAGTGAAGTTCTGTCTTGTCCGTAAGTTCATCAAGCTCAATTTTCAAAGACTAGAAGCAGTCTCTGACAGGGGTCTATGTGCAGGCTGATAAGCTCCTGTCTCCAGAGTTCCAGCCGATCATCGAGCAGCTGATCTCTTTCCTATCAGCGGAGCGCCAGATCTGCTTGTACTCCGCCACCTTCCCTGTGACTGTGAAGCAGTTCAAGGAGAAATTCTTGAAGAAGCCCTACATTATCAATCTGATGGAAGAGCTGACCCTGAAGGGTATCACACAGGTATGCTCACGCTTTGAGAAGCTTGCATCCATCCTGTCTCTTATTTGAGACACAGCACCTGACCTGGGGAGTTTGATGTGCGCAGTACTATGCCTTTGTCGAGGAGAAGCAGAAGGTGCACTGCCTGAACACCCTCTTCTCCAAGGTATGGTTCCCACTCCAGTCACTTTATTTCCTGTGCTTGCAAAGGCAGTTGCATTTCTACATGCAAGTATTCCCCCATTGACGCGCTCTGTTCGAGGGGGCTGTGCTTCAGTCTTGGTAAGTGTTCCTGTGGTGCTGCAGCTGCAAATCAACCAGTCCATCATCTTCTGCAACTCTGTCAACCGCGTGGAGCTGCTGGCCAAGAAGATCACTGAGCTGGGCTACTCCTGCTTCTACATCCACGCCAAGATGTTGCAGAGCCACCGCAACCGCGTCTTCCACGACTTCCGCAATGGAAACTGCCGCAACCTCGTCTCGTCAGGTGTGTATGTCAGCCCATGTATTCCAGTAAACGACGAGGCAGTATGCAAAGTTCTTCCCTTTTCCACAATCTGCTGGCTGGGCCATGGGCTTTGTCAACGGCTTGTCAAGCATATGACCTGTGGAGCATGCATGAGGTGTTCAGTGCAAATGGAATGTTGTTTTATCCATGCAGCATATATATATGGATCCGCAGGTTCCACCTCAGGGCATGAACGGGTGCATTGTCTGTCTCGCAGATCTCTTCACTCGTGGTATCGACATCCAGGCGGTGAATGTGGTGATCAACTTCGACTTCCCCAAGAACTCCGAGACTTACCTGCACCGTGTCGGCCGCTCCGGTCGTTTTGGCCACCTCGGCCTGGCCGTCAACCTGATCACCTACGAGGACCGCTTCAACCTGTTCCGCATCGAGCAGGAGCTGGGCACCGAGATCAAGCCCATCCCCCCCGTCATCGAGAAGACCCTCTACTGCGTCTGAGCGCCGACGCAGCCGCCGACATCAGCCTCGGCAATGTGGGGACGGGCCACACTGTGCTGCGTGCGGTGCTTGCAACTTGGAAAGCAGCAGTGTGCCCGCCCGTGGACCCAGCAAGATCTGATTAGAGACTCTGTGAAGGAGTGGAGACGCCGCCAGATGCATGCACGACAAACAACCCAAAAACTGCTGGCTGTCCTTTGAGAGGCAGCTGCATCTGGCATGAGGCGGCGGCCCCTGGAGGCGAATGGAGTTGAGCCGTCTGGAAATGCTTGTGCGTGGCAGTAGTGTTGCCGCGCAGCCAGCATTGCATTCTATGTCAGGAGAGGTAGTGTGGGATCCTCAAAAGAGGGGGGCTCACTCGCCCCCCTGGCAAGCAGCACCCTTGGGAAGATGCAATTGGCGCAGCAACCCCTGGTGCAGCGGAGCGGAACCACATACCCACCCACAAATCAAGGGGCGGAAGTGCCACAAATATGACGTAGCACACTGCTGTGTTCCCGCCGCAGAGCAGCGCACTCGCTGGTCTCGGTGCGCGCTCGGCGTGTGAACAAAGCTAGCACATTCTTTTTGGTAGGATGGCAGAGAGTTCCGGAGATTTTATCAGATGGCGTTTCTCATCTTGCAGCGGAGCCCAGTGTCGGCCCAGGCTGCCTTGCCCAGCACTTCACCGTGCCACCCCGTGCCGCTGCCTGGTGGCATCACCAGGGACACTACTGGGGTGTGTACTGCTGAAGCTCTGCATGATTTCTGGCTTGACTTTAGGAGGCAGTGCCCTGGTCTGCACAGACGGGTACCCCAGCAGCACTTGTGACGGTCCGCCTCGCGGCTGGCGCATGTCTTGTGACATTGGTCAAGAGTTACCCCTCTGCTGGAATCCCCTCCCGATATGTGCTGCTCCGGACAGGAAGCCCAAAGTTCCTGGCAATGAGTGACTTGCGGTGTGGGGCGCATGTGCCAACACTTGCGGCTGCTGCTGCTTATTTGTTGTGTATATCATGCACTTGCTATGTGTGCGCTGGGGATGGGGGGATTGTTTGAGAGCGAGAGAGGGTTCAAACGTGTTTTGTGTCAGCGTCTTGAGTGAGAAGTCCCGTGAGTTTTCTACCTTTCTGTTTTTGTAGGCTAGGAGCACTGACTGACTTGACTTTTAGCTAGGGTATGGTGTGAGAACTGCGGAGCGTAGGACCTCACCAGATTGCTCAAGCGGTCAAAACAACCTGAGGAGACGCTTGCCCGCACCCACGAGCTGTCTTGGACTGCTCCCATGGGTGCGGGCTGTGATGTGTTCAACGCATTGCAGTTTTGGCATTTTGCTGTCTGTCGATCTGGCCTGTGCAACGGCTGGGTCCTAGTGAACGCTTCTGTCTGAACTCGTCAACTGCTGCACCACAGTGTTGCCCGGCCCTTGGACGGGGCGTCAGCTGTCTGTGCCGAGGCCTGTGAAGGTCTGGCGCCATTTATTGCTGTACATCAGAGGCCCGCTTTTACCAATGGGCCTGCAAGGAATGTGGTTCAGGGGAGGGTGAAAGGCAGTCACCAAGGGTGATGATGGGGTGACTCATTGCAACATGCCCGGATGATGCAATCTTCCTGACTGATCCGGGCGTAACATTCATTATGTCCCGATTCCCTGTGGCATTAGAGAGGGAGGCGGTGTTTGCACTGACCAGTTGATTGAAATCACCACAAGCGTTTGATGAAGCTGTCGCTGGCAGTTTGAAGCAAAGTATGGTTTACCTGCAACAGTCAGCTTTTGACAGCATAGGAGTTTGTGAGCAAGCAAAATGTGCCCGCACTCAGATATACCTAAGCAAGAGTGTACCCAAGCTATAAGGAGGCTATCAAGACGCTTGGGGCATACATGGGTGCAGCCTGATAGAAAAGCTGTTGAGATTTGTGTGATGTGGGCAGCAAAAATGAAGTGGTACAGTGGTGTAGTACCCTTTTTCAAGGTGATCGTTGGAGTAGTCATCTGCTTGGACCAAGTGCTTTTGTGATACAGCGCCAATAATTCTGCTGGAAGATGCTGCGTTATTACCAATGGCTATGGAAGCCAGAGATGGATTTGTCTGGACCGAAAGGAATCAATCTGCCCTGTGAGCAACAAACACGAGGGCGTATGCTAGGACTTTGAAGGCCTGACCATGTGTCTATGAAATCTTGCAAGTTGCTGTGCTGTGAAAAACACCCAATAAGAAGCTTCGCCTAGGACGTTGCTGTGCTTGTATTCTTGTGAACATGCTTAAGAATGTGCAAAGGACATGTGCAGGGCTCGTGTAACGAATCTTTCTGTGTCAAACAAAAATTTCCTCAGTACAGGGAGTCTCCTGTGATTTGCTGCGCCCAGGTTTGCTTCATATCATTCTGTTCTTCGAGATCTTTGTGAAGTGAATGAGTAAATCGGAGTCTATTGTCTCAATGTCTCAATGATTACAACCGCTCTCTCATGGGTTCTTATGCCTACCCTTATCACATGACAAAAAAGTAGTGCAGGACACCTAGGGTCATTTGCAACATTTTATGCCGCCTTGTCCTGCCACATACCCCTCTCAGCCAGCAGGCTGACCTGCGGGTTTGCATCCTTTGCCAGAAACTCTAATGCTTGCCTGACTCCAGGAAATCTCAACCTCAGCAGCCATCCAGTCATGTCACTGTAATCGCAGGTGTTTGCCTTGATTGCTGAGGCTCGCAGGTCACCACTACTATGGCCCTCTCTTCCTGAGATCTGGCATTCATCTACTTCTGGGGAGCCATGGCTGGCACTGCAATGGCTGCTCGCACACACAACATTGCGCTGTTCTGACGTATCAGCCGACCAGTGTTGATCCTCCGCTGTGCTGGGCAGCCCAGAGCTTGACGCAGCTTCACAGGCCCCACTGCCCTTGCTGCTATCTGTTTGACAGCTTGCAGCACCTGCAGCTGCCCTTCTCTTGGCCTGGGGCGAGTGCTCTCTTAATGCGGACACAGCACTGCCGAGGCTGTTCAAGGGGCCTTCATCATGCAGCAACAGCCGGCACAGCGCCAATCTCACATCCACCACAGGATCCTGTGCCAGCTTCAGCAGCTCTGGCAGCAGCTCCTGCTGGAAGAGATCCACCGCTTGCATGCCTGTGAGCAAGCAAACAAAGCACATCACACACCAACACATCCTCGGTCGTATTCTAGGCTGCCATGTACTGACAGCCTAGCACATGTCATCACTCCACAAAACATCAAACGCATGACAAAGTGTATCACCGAGTATGATGCTTACAAGGGCTGCACAAAACGATCACATTTACCTGTACCATCTGAGGGCAGCCCATCAGATACAGCTACAAAAACACCCATTTCATGAATAAGGCTATATTTCAACGATCGGGATGGGCGTTGGGGATTTGACAAGCGCACCCAAGATGTGCTGGCAGACCAGCACGAAGGAGTGGCGGGAGCGGAAGCTGCGGCTGCGCGCCAGGCTACACTTCAGCTGCTGCAGGAGTGACTCAAGCACCTCTCTCCACTGTTCCCTGTCAGCCTCCCCAGGAGCACCCGCCCGGGCGCTGCCTGAAGAAGGCAAAGCATGATCCCACTCCCGTGTATCACCTCTCTCACCAACAGCTGGCGGCAGCACTTGATGATCTGCGGTGCTTGCACTGGCCGCCTCTGCTGCAGCTTCTGGTCTGCTCAACGAGGCTGACGGCTCCGCCGGAGCGCTGCCTGCACTGGATGCCGTGCCAGTGAGGCCTGAGGGACCCGTGGGGGCGACAACAAGGCCAAAAAGATGCGCGGCCATGGCGGCGCTCTCTGCCGCGGCCGCGTGGCGCACGGCGGCCACCGGATCCTGGCACAGTTGGACTGCACTTGGCACCAGGGACTGCTCCACCACCTGCAGTCATGCAGCACCCGGGCTTGTGTGTGTGTTCTTACCGACAGAACTGCTGCATAACAAGACAAGACAATTACACAATATAGGAAGATGTGATGTGGCGCATGGCCATACCTGAATGTCCTGATAAATACAAAAAGAACAACCTTTTTAGAAGGACAGCTTGCACTCTAAGCGGCACCACAACCTCCTCAGCATGGAACTCCATGTTGTATCCGGGATGTGAAGCTGATGAAAGAAATCACAAAGGCAGGGTGAGACCCAGAGGGGAGAGGCGAAAACCTGCGCCAGCGAGGAGCGGGCGAGCTGACTCAGCTGTCCAGTCAGCTCGGTGCGCACGCGCCAGCTGGCGCTGCCCCTCAGCGCGGCCACAAGCGGCTGCAGCACATCTCCGCGCCGCTCCGGCGGCAGCAGCTCTGCAAACTGCGCCAGCTGCGGCGCCAGGCCCGCCAGCGCCTCCGCGCCCCCATGCCGCTGTATTTCCTGTGCATTTGGATCAGGCTGTCATAGCACTGGAATCAACTTGTGCAAGAATCTTGCGTTCACGGTAGCCGTGCACGCATCCTGTCGCTCAGACCATGCTGTCTCGTCCAGCGCTGGCGTTGCATTGCTCAAGAGCATTACTTTCATGACTTCCCACTACATTTCAATTTACATTCTGATGACAATGAGCATTGTAGCGACGAGTGCCACATGCGCAAATCGAAGCTGAGACTTCAAGAGAGCAGAAGCTAGCGCACCTTGAGGGCGGGCAGCCAGTCGGAGGCGGCCCTGTCGGGGCCGAGGGCGCGCGCGAGGCGGGGGAGGTCGCGAGCCAGGCAATGCAGGACCTCCTTGTCAGCCGACGCTGCCAGCGCCGACAGCACCGGCTTCACCACGGCCCAGCGGGGCGCGCCCACCGCCTCGGCCACCGCCGGCAGCGCCCCTGCCGCCGCCATGAGGCAGTCTGTGCCCGCGGTGCCCCTCTGCACTGCCTTGTGAAGCTGCTGCAGCAGCCCTGCACCAGAACATTTGGGACTTGAGGTGCGCCAGTCGCATAATGTGGAATTCCACATTTCAAAAACACAGGTTTCATTATATTCTCTTCTTGGCGTTCGGACTGCCTTGCATGTCTTGCATTCTATGTTGGATTACATTCTAAATCGGGGGCCTCAGCGCCCACTTGAAAGCTGCGGTACAAAATCCAATGCATTGCTGCACACCTACATGATGCCTGCTACTGCACAACATCGCATGTAAATCAATACAGAAGAATACATTTAAGAGAGGATGTGCCGTGGGAGCCATGGCACGCACCGTCTGACAGGGTATCTGCCGGCAGCTGCGCAAGGAACGGCCCCAGGGCCGTCAGCGCGGAGCTCACCACCCACCTCGATGTGTCACCCGCCAGGTCATCCCATAGATCTACAAGCCCCGCCCTAGCTTCGCCTGCAGCACAGCCCAGTCAAGTCACGTAATTATTGATCAGATGAAACAGGCTTGTTGCACCGCCAGTGCCTTGCACTGCTAGTTTTGTACAGACGATTGTGAAAGAAGACGTTTGGGGATGCCACCTTCAGGGAGGAGGCCAGCGATGGCGGGCAGAGCGGATGCAGCGGCTGCGCGCACGAGCCACACGCGGTCGGCTGCCAGCTTCCTGAAGGCGGGCATCAGCTGCGAGTTCACCTCCTCCTGTGGCAGCCTGGGCGCCAGCCTGGGCAGCCCAAAAACCACCTCCTGCAAGCCACACAGCGCACACCTCACCACACTTCAAAACTGCAACTCAGCCTAACCTCAGCTCATTTGCAGTGCGACGGTTGCCATGTTCATGTCAGTGCTGAGCTGACTCACGATGGTAAAGAAGCGGTTCTTTGCCACATTTAAAAATTGCTACTTTACCACAGGAACTCAGCTTCTTCTGCGCAGAGCAAGCAACACATTTGTCAAAGGGCATGCACCCAACGCGCAGAGTTTCGATACCCCTGCAGGCAGCTCAGCCCGGTCATCAAGACAAGGAGCTCCATTTTTGGCGCCCTGACTCTCCGGCCCACCCTATAGGGCTCCTTGCGCATCAGAACCCAATATTCCAAACGTTCATTCACATGATTCACAGAGTGGCTGGACAAAAGCAGTCGTACCTTCCGCACAAGATGGCAGCTCAACCCGCAGGTCTTTCCAAGGAATTGCACCACCTTGGGCGCCCTGACTGTCCGTTCTACTTCAAGGGGCTCCTCGCTCCTCTTTCCTGAGTAATCACTATTCCAAATGCGTTCACATGATTCAAAAGTGGCTGGACAAAAAGGTGGGTCTAACCTTACGCACGAGGTAGGCGGTGTCGGTGGCGAGACGCAGGAGGCGCGGCAGCAGATCGGCTTCGGCAGGAACGCTCTCGGCGTCGGCGGCCAGGGTGGCCACCAGCTCGGCCAGGATGCAGCGCACCTCGTCGTCCGGGTGGCGCTCCAGTGCGTCCAGCGAGGCCAGCATGTGCGGCTGCAGCTCCTCCGGCGCCAGCAGCCGCACTATGCCCAGCACCGCCGCCTGCCCCGCTGAGGTCACCTGCGCGCACACCGCCATGCACTGCTGAACACTTGCGCGAAGATCTCCAGCAGTCCAGTGTCATCCTTGGTTGCCTAGCATTCTTATATTGTCTAACAAATAAAGTTTTGATCGAAGCACCCAGCATGATTTACTCAAGTAGTATCCCTACAGCATCTCTCTGCCATGGTCCTGGCCAAGCCGGGTGTGGCAAAAGAGCCCATTACAGGGTCCTTGGGAACAGAGTCGGATTGTCCAAGGGGTGTGTCAGGGCTGATCGGGCACTTTCCCATGCAACGATGGAGGTGCCCATCTGTGCTGCATAACTGGCAAAGGTACTGTGCTCCACCATCTCATTTGGTCAATGTCAATTGCACACATGTGACGAAGTTGTCAGACAAGAAGTAAGTACCTCCTCGACATCATCCTCCAGACTGTCCAGAGCTGTCTGCATCAGCTTCAGGACCTCTGCATGGCCCTGTGCCCCGCCGTCCTTGTCCCATGCTCTCGCTGCATTGCAGCATGCAGGTATGAGACTATCCACAGCAATACTTGTTTCGCTATGGACATAAGGCGTTGGATTGAGTGAGTAGCATCGGTCATGGCAGGGGTGCCGCACCTAGTGGGATCAGCTGCGATATGAATGCACAGCGCACTTCCGGCTCTGGCGCATTTGGCAGTACCTCCACTGCCTGTTTGAAGGCCTCGGAACTTGCATGGAAGCCTGCCTTCTCCGCTGCTGCTGCCATGCCATATATATGTGCAACACAAGCGGGGTGTCGGAATGCGCATGAGAACGTCGCAATCGCTTGCAGAGCACCCTCGTCATCATCCTCTTTCGTCAACAGGTTGAGCTCCTGCAGGGATAGCTTGACACGCTTGGATCACCACCTGATTCGGGACTTGGATGCATTTGACACTCAAAGGATTTTTGCATGGTCTTTTAGTCCTCAAATTCACAATACGGACTTGCATGTGAGAACGTCCTTTCTACTAGTCTCTTGCTCCTTGTGCCAAGTGTACTGGACTCAGCTGTGCCATGTCACTCGATTGGTCGCAATACAATGGCAGCCAAGACTTTGGAATGCGAAATCTGTGAGAGAATGAATGGCATGCCGACCTGCATTGGAAAAACAACATCCGATGGGAATGATTCATCTGGGTTGTCAGGCTTGACATCAGTACCTGCCATGCACCTCGACGAGAGGTACAAGACTAGAGAGTGGATGGTGCAAGGAAAGAACAATGCAAACACCGATGATGAGTCCACAATTTTAGTTGGCCATCGCTTCCTTCTCATGCTCCGACACCTTGCTATATTAGGGCCTTCCCAATATTGGCAGATCTTCGCGTGTTTGACATGCACATGTTGATGTCAACATCAGACATCGCACTGTTCAATTAAGCGGACCTTTGAAGTCTAACAGCATATTATACTGAACTGTTGTGTGCAATGCGGTGTGTCAGCACACTTGCGAGCCCTTCAGCGGTCTCGACCTCATATGCAGCATCCTCAGATCGGTCTCGCCTTTGCAAGCCAGCTCCCGGATGCAGAGCACCGGTGCTTTCCTTGAAATATCGCCAGGATTGCCGTCAGAAGGTGGCACAGATCAGGCGCATTGTTGCGAGTAAGTTGGGCTCAGCACAGTGATAGTTTTGTTGTGAATTGCTTTTTCTTCTTCAAAGAAGTGAGGCTTGTGATGGTTGGTGGTGTTGGTTGGTGGTTATGAGTGCTCCCAGTGATGGTAAGAATAGGAGGTACGTTGTATGCTGATTAAACACGTGCTTTTCCTCTTCAGATGCAGCAGGTTCAACTGTAGCTCCAGCGCCTCCTGCAATCACCCTGACGGAGGCAGCCCTGAAGAATCTCAAGCGCTTGCGTGAGGACACTGGGGATGAGAAAGTTATACTGCGGATGGGTGTCAAGTCTGGTGGTTGTTCAGGTAAGAGATTGTTGTGTGTCTTGAGGCCTTCTAGAAATAGCAAGATGATCTGCTCACTGCCTACTGTAGAGGACCTTCAGAAAGTTGGTATCTGCTGTTGCAATGCACATCTGCACCGCAAAATCTGGCTTGCTACAATGCGCAGGCATGAGCTACCACATGGATTTCGAGAAGGAGGAGAACGTGCGCGCCGAGGATGCTGTTATGGAATATGAGGATGGCTTCAAATTGGTCTGTGACCCCAAGTCTCTTCTGTATCTCTTTGGGATGCGGCTGGACTACTCTGCAGCCCTGATTGGGGGAGGCTTTCAGTTCCATAATCCTAATGCTGAGAGCAGCTGCGGGTGTGGCAAGTCATTTGGTGTGTAGATGTGTGACTCACATATAGCAAGCATTTTTCGCATCTTGAATGCCGAAGATAGCAGATAAGGTTGTCCCTGAGCGGAAGTAGGGTAATCTGTTGCAGTTGGATTCGTTTCGACCCATAAAATGTGCATTGCATGTATTATATCTTCTGGCTGGGCTGGGTTTGTTTCCAGAATTTGGAGTTCGGCTGGATGCATACTGCACTCTTGATGTTGATGTGCGGTGAGAATGCTTCTAAAGTGTGAGATGGCTGCCATTAATCTTCTGTATTGGGATGTTGTAGACTGGTGTTCGGCGCAAGGATTAAGGTCAAGACGCTGTCTACATTACCGTTTTTCTGGATGATCATTGTGCATAGATCTACAGAGCACATGCAATCAAATATGATACAAAAGTTTATGAGAAGCTGCATGATACACCATATTCAACAGTACAACCTTCTCAACACTATAGTATTCATAGGACTCACAACATTGACGGGCTCACGCCACAACCTGGTATTCACCGTTCTTGAGAGAGAACCAGTGACCAGAAGCTGCATCCCCAAACAAGCGGTTGTAAGGGTCATAGTATGCGCCAATCAGGGAATTGTAATAGTAACCTGAGTCTGCATCATATTCAAAGCCCTCCATAGGCGCGCTTTTATCCGGCTCTGCACTCGGCGGCTCTGCAAACACCATGTTGGTATCGGCACTTGTGCACGACGGGCTGGGATGCTGCGCACTGTCTGCTGTCGCCGACGCTTCTGCATCCATGCCCTCAAGCGCTGACTGAGCACCGGCCTGCTCTGATGGCACAGACGTGCTTTCATCTGGCAAGACGCCATGCTGCCGCGCTGCTGCTTGCGGGGATGTCCCATCCGAACGTTTCTCAACAGTTGGTCCTGACTGGCCTCTCTCTGGCACGGCAGCTGCGATCTGATCTGACACCATGACAGCTTCCTGGCTGGCAGCACCGCTCCTGAAAGCTGACGCTGCCTCCAGCGGTGCAGCCCATTCAAAGATGTCCTCCTCGGGGTCAACCGGGGCAGCTGGCGGCTCCCCTGCATCTGCTGCTTCCGACAAAGCACCGCCGTCCTGCACAGCACCTGCGCTGCTGGGGGCCTCAAGCCTGGCTGCAAATGCGCGCCAGCCGTGCACGTCGGGTGCGCCCTCCTGCAGCGGTTGGATTGCAGGGCTGCCGCTGGCTGCAGGCTGCTCCGGTGCGGCCACGTGTGGCGGCCGGCTGGAGGGGATGCCCGAGGCGTGCAGCAGCAGGTCTGCCTGCAAAAGCTCGCGGCTATTGCCGTGCACGTGGTAGTCGCCGTTGACCAGGAGGGCGTTGGAGAGCGCTGTCAACCGATCAAACGCATTCCTGCATAGGGCTGCTCTGTTCAGATCAAGCCACGCAGGCACAATTCACTCTGTCTGGCGATTTTGAAGATGTATTTCACATTTGAAGTTGTAAGCGGCTGGGGAACTTCACCTGTTCTCGGGTGGCACCATTCTGCCTTTTGACAAGGACGGCGCGCCCGTTGAACCAGCTGCTGGTGCTCCTGATCTGCCCTTCCAGATATCGCCTATGCGCTTTCGTCCCTGCAGCAAACACAGATTATTAATCGGAATAGACTCACCAAATCAAAGGTGTCGACAGTGAATCATTGGCACTTTCCCTGCAGAAAAAGCCTCACCTCGAGGCCCCCAAGGCGTCTCAGAGCTCCAAATACCGACTCGCCTGGCTGCAACAACTCCACAATGCCCTCCTTGTAGCCCCTGAGGGTGTCAGCGCTCAGCTGTGGCTCCTGGTCGTGAGCGCTGACCTGACGCACTGTCGCTTCCATGTCTTCCCGATCTTCGCCCGTCTCCGGCCCTGACATCATTAAAGACCTCAGCATCATGGCTCGCCAACACAATATTGCACATGGGAGCAGACCCTCACATGCCTGATCCATCAGCGCTGACTGGTATTAGCTTCTTCTCATGGTGCTACAGTAAACTCATGCTGGCCAACATCTTTTGGATTCGGTTAGAATTTAGTGATCATGAGACCACGGGAAGCGCAGCACAGCTCGGATGTTTACCTTGTGGTAAGGACTCAAGCCAGGCATCATCTGGCTCTGCCTCACAATAGGCGACGTAGTTGCCATCCTCGTCAAAGTGTCCAGTTTCGCGCTCGCGATTCAAATTGAAGGGCTCCAAGGGAACACCGCTGTTGTCCCAGTTCTGGGCATGCACCTCATAATCCACCTCTGCTGCCGCGACATCCTCGAGAAAGCTGCCAGTTTCGACGCATGCCAGCCTATTGATCTCTTTCCGGCGCGCTGCTCGGTTTGCCGCAGAGAACAGTGGGTTGGTTGTCTTTATTGGGCCTGTGCAGGTAAGGCTGAACGTGATACAGCGCTGCCAGCAATTTTTTCCAAGCCATTTGACACCACTGACTTGACAGATGTAGACTGGCAGTGCCCAGAGGTCGTTTGATAAAACAACACTGTCAGCAGTACAGTCTGCCCAATCCGCATTACACGCAGCAATGGCTGATCCTCACCCTGCTGTGAACCATCATCCAGTAGATCCTCAATATCAGCCGCTCCTCTGTATCCCTCGGTTAGTTCACCCTCAAGATCGTCATCGTCTGCAAAACAGCCAGATTTGTAAGGAAGCAATCAGGAAACTTTGAGACTGGCATAAACAGTTTGGAATGCAATTCAATAGTTATATTTTTTTGCCTGACTCGAATGTACCTTGCTCGGGGCCAGGAAGTAGGGTTCGAGGACGACGTGTCTTCGGATGGACATGCCTCCCTTCCTCGTCTATAGCATCCGCAAAGCGCACTCTCTTCATCTCTTCTGCTTATAATGTCTTCAAAAAGGATATCAACAGTACTGTTGGGATTGCAGGACCATCTCTATCTTCAGAACCAGCCTTTGCCTCTTCACCGTACTGACAAATGTATTACAAATGATCACGTTATGCCATCTTGCCTTAACCTTTGGGCAAGGCTGTTTCAGCCATATATTCCACGTGTACTTATCTGATCTGCCGAGATTCGATCCAATGTTGTTGTCTTTGCCCTCCTCGTTGCAGTCGTACGTTGGACTGCACCAATGTCGGGTGTACGGAGCTTTTCAGCTCTTCTCAGCTGTTCATCATGTTAGATCCAAAGGTCTCAGGAAGTTGCATGTGAAAATGCATCATTCTCGGAGGCACGCACTGCATTGCAACGCTGTTCAGGCAGATGTACGACAAGTTGCAGATCGACCTTATCTCACAGGTACGGCTAGGGTGCATGACATTCATCTCGCGTGTGCACATCTGGCAATACACAGCTTATAGTTCCTAGACTTTGTACCCAATGCTCGAGGAAGAATGGATGCTTTCTGCAGAGTACATAGCCTCTGGACCATTGTTGTCCCTCTGTGGCCTGGATGAGGCCACTGTGCTCGGCAACATCGATGAATGGCTCCGCCTTGGTGATTTTATCAGCAATTACCTTGGATTCCCAACAAGGGAAAAGCTGGACGCCATCCAGAGGTGGGTGAGACCAGCAAGGCTCGCTAGAATCATAATAAATCGCAGATAATTCATATTGCCGCTTTGCTGAGAGTCATCTGAAAAGCACAGCATGGACGTGATGAGAGACCGTGATGGCATGCAAGGGCAGAATGCGAGTGTACCAGTACTACCTTCCGGTGTACTTCTGGTGCTGTCAACAAATGGAGCAGCACAGACAGAAGGGCATCCAGCAGCCACTTGTGATCGGCATGCAGGCGCCTCAGGTACCCACTCCCACTCTGTTTCTTAATTCGTTTCCCTGGGGCAGCACATTATCATACGGCACTATTTGAGTGATTTGGCAAGGGAATCTTGGTGCTTGCACAGGGTTGTGGTAAGACCACCTTGGTGGATATCCTGGAGAGGCTCTTCACTCATGTCGGTATCAGAGCAGCCAGTGTGTCCATAGATGACTTCTACCTCACCTTTGCAGACCAGCAGCAGCTAGCCAAGGTGACCCCATCTTTGCACAGTCTGAAAGCAACGCACTTCCAGAGACTGCCTCGCAGAGTGTCAGCTTTCCCATGATGCCTTGATGCAGAATTGTCATGCTGAGGAATTACTCTCTTTTGTGGTGGTCAGGACAACGCCACGAACAGGCTGCTGCAAGTGAGAGGCAACGCTGGCACGCATGACCTGCAGCTGGGCACAGACACACTGGCTGCCCTGAAGTCAGCCAGCAGCCAGGGCAGCCAGGTGTCAGTGCCCCGCTATGACAAGTCTCAGAATGGCGGTCGCGGCGACAGGGCAGACACCTCCACATGGCCATCTGTGCAGGGCCCACTGGACATCATCCTGTTTGAAGGCTGGATGCTTGGGTTCCGGCCCAGCTCAGATGTGCAAGAGGTAAGACTCTTACCGCCGTTTCAAGACAGAAGACACTGCATGCATGCAATTTTACTTTGTAGGCCATAGCTGCGGAAAGTGTACTAATGGACTAGCTACAGCTTGTTGCCTTGCTGCTGCGAGGACCTTGACAAAGAAGATATTTGTTGGATTCTGTGCAGATTGATGGTGATCTGGTGAGCATAAATGAGAAGTTGAGGGAGTATGAGGCTGCATGGGATGCTTGGGTGGATGCCTGGCTGGTGGTCAAGGTGGGCGCGCCAGACTGGGTGTACAAGTGGCGGCTGCAAGCAGAGCACGCCATGCTTGCTGCAGGCAAGCCAGGGATGTCGGATGAGCAGGTGCAAAGCAGCCACTGCATCACTGCATCACAGCCTCACAACACACTTTTGACTTTTTGCCCAACTGCTTAGGCGATTTGCCATTTTAAATCGTCATAAGCACCTTGAATTGCACACTCAGGTGGCTGATTTTGTGGATCGGTACATGCCGGCATATAAGGCATATCTGCCAAGCATGTACGCAGAAGGACCCACAACTGCAAAAACCGGGCATCTGCTAATGTTGGAGATCGATCAGAACAGGGGCCTGACAGCGGAGCAGCCTGCTTGCCCCTTGTGAGAGAGTGAGCACTGTGTGGTACTGTGTGGAGCACTGTATTTGGACTTTGGTTCAAGCATTACAATTGTGTACACAAAGGCTGTGTTGGTGTGTCTGCACCAGTGATGACCCAGTGGCAATTACTTAAGTTGCTCTTGGATCCAGTGCCCCTGACAGCTATGGCTACACTTCTTGAGTAGACCATCAGAAGTTGTGCCTCACCCTTGTGGAAAGAGTGAAGAACATATAGTCTACTGAACAAAAGCAATACTTGAGCCTCGCGCATGCTGACTTAGATGATATATCATCCCTGAAGTCTGAAGAGAAGTGTAATTTGGCATGCACAGACCATATATGTGACTCTACTATATAGTAGAGTCACAAGTTCTGTCATGAATTCATTACAATAATGCCACATCAGTCCCATCTATGCATAGCTGATAAACGCCTTTTCAGGGTCATCCTCGTCAATATCTTTGTGTGATGGGAAGTCGTCAGGAAGATTCTCTGCCCTGCAAAGCACATGCAACCCAGTGGGTGGAATGCCTAATCAGAGTTGAACAATGCGCGGTGCATGCGCATTGCCAGTCAAGGCTGAAAATAGTACACTGCAAATTTTGTAAGACCTGAAGCACGTCCCTGCTTACCTGAGGTGTGGGAAGGCTCCTCTCAAGGTCTCCAGCAAAAGGTCAAACACGGCTTTGTTGCCAGCGGGTGTGAAATGCAAGCCGTCCTCCAGGTATCTACACTGCCATGACTCATGCTTCTGAATCGCTGTCCACAGGTCTAGCACTGGCAGGCCCAGGTCTCCTGCCAGCTGCTTTGCTGCTGCAGCATACTGGCCAGTGACGCTGTTTGTCCGCTCAGCGATGCTGGTCGCCTCGCTCACCTCATTGTTCAGCTGCGCTCAGGGTCAGGCATGATCAGCCCTCGTGACAGAGACTTTCAGAGGGTGCAGATGGCTGGAAAATCAATAAAGAGTGGATGTACAGTATGCGGAGGTGCAGGCTACCTGCTGGTTGTGGCGGACGCGGGCAGCCTCATCGAGGGGTGGCGGGGTGATGAGCAGAATGTTCTTCGCGCCGATCTTCTGGATGCGCTCAATCAAAGACTGAAGATTCCTCCTGTACTCCTCGACCGGGACGTGCTGCCTTGCACTGTCCACAAAGGCCTTCATTGGTAGATTGTACGGACGATGAGTGTCATCATATATACTTTGGGCTGATATCATAAAGTCAGAAGACTGATATTCTACAGTACCTGAGACGGTCAGGGAGGGCAGCGTCGTTAGCCCCAAAAAACACCGTCACCAGCTGTGGCGGCACCTTCTGAGATCCAGGGAATATCAAGGGTGCTATGTACTTTGCCCATCTCGTATTATATCCACTGTAACCCCTGCTGAAGATGTCCACCTGCTTGGCAAAGGAACAAGTTGAGGTGCTTGACCCATTGGTGTGAGAGCGCCTTCTTATAGTTTCTTGACGAGTAGCAGCATCTGTGAGCAGGATAACACCATTGACGCCTGTTGATGCCTTGACGGGATCCCTTCCTCACCTTTCGTTGGTACTCGTTCGCCAGGCGACCTCCCCATCCTCCCTCGTCGAATGACTTCTGTGTCAAGCTGTCACCAAAAAGAATGAATTGAGAACGTAACATTGCAGTCTCGGGAACAGGACAAAAATCCTGATCTTGATCAGTTCGGACAAGACAGTATTTCGAGGACACCAGGACGATCAAGTAAACGAGTAGGTTCAAATATCTCTGCATGTATCATAACTTTCTCATCTCAAGGAAGATCCAGCTTCAGAAAGAGAAAGGTAGTAGTGCATGCCGGCACATGCTGGCACATGCTGCAGGACTGACTAATCCTCTGCTCAGCGCGTCTTGTGCGCAAGAAGACCAGGCTTGCGGCAAAGGCAACCTTGACGATAAGCATCTTGTCTTGGTGATTATAGCACAGGAGTTGAATTTATTTAACGCGCGTGCATGAGTTCAGCAGATACATAGCTTGTCCAGAAACGCACAGAATCACATATATCTATCTCTTGGTGCTTTCTTTCTAAAAGCATCAGGACAGCAATAAGAAATCATGACTGATGCAGAGAGAAGAGAGCAAGCCCTGCAGGAGTATCGAAAGAAACTCCTTCAGCACAAAGAGATAGATGCAAAAGTCAGGACGCTGCGTGAACAAGTCAAGGCAGCAAAGAAGGATTACGACAAAACAGAAGATGATCTTAAAGCGCTGCAAAGTGTTGGGCAGATCATTGCCGAGGTTCTCCGACAGTTGGACGAGGAGCGCTGTAAGCTTCACACCACTTCTGATTGCTCTGATTGAGAAAGTCAGTAGAAAGGCATTTCGGAACATTCAGACATAATGCATTGCTCATATGGAATTACGTTCGCTTTGCAGTCATCGTGAAGGCGAGCAGTGGCCCTCGGTATGTGGTGGGCTGCCGCAGCAAGGTGGACAAAGCCAAGCTCACTGCTGGCACCCGCGTAGCTCTGGACATGACCACCCTGACCATCATGCGATACCTGCCGCGTGAGGTGTGCTCTCCCATTGACCAGCTCGATCATCTCATTGAAAGCATCAGGCTCTCTTCTGCCTGCTGAGAAGGGAGCATCATATGTCGCTGTCACCTGGCAATTCCATGTACAGCAGAGCACAATTTGACTTGGCTGCCAGTGCATTCATGTTTGTGCTGCAGGTGGACCCGGTGGTGTACAACATGCTGCAGGAGGACCCGGGCAAGGTGGACTACTCCATGATTGGCGGCCTGTCGGAGCAGATCCGCGAGCTGCGCGAGTCCATCGAGTTGCCCCTTATGAACCCTGAGCTCTTCCAGCGCGTCGGCATCAAGCCCCCCAAGGGCGTGCTCCTCTACGGGCCCCCCGGCACAGGCACGCCCTCTGGCATGCTGTTGCACTTATGCTTTCTATTCTTCCTTCTTCACGCTGCGAGGCAGCCCTTCCTCCCTTCTTGGCGCTTGCATTCGACTGCGTTCCAGTGCGTCTGCCTTAAGTGCCTTGCATCCTGTCTTGTTGCCACACGGATTCGCACTACCGCTCTTGCAACTACCTTTCTTATGTCTACGAAGAGTGCAGCCAAATGTGCGGAGGTATTTCCTATGTGTCCATGCTGTCTGCGGTTGATTTGGATCTGGCCAGTCCGACAAGGGGTAGGGGTAGGACATGTGGCAGCCTTCACCTGCAGCTTGTCCGCGGTTGCGCCATGCCTCTGATAGAAACATCATTTGATATTAATAAGAGGAACGCTGTGCGCAGGCAAGACGCTGCTGGCGCGTGCGATCGCGTCCAACATCGACGCCAACTTCCTCAAGGTGGTCTCGTCGGCCATCGTGGACAAATACATCGGGGAGAGCGCGCGGCTGATCCGTGAGATGTTTGGGTACGCGAAGGAGCACCAGCCCTGCATCATCTTCATGGACGAGATCGATGCCATCGGCGGCCGGCGCTTCAGCGAGGGCACCTCCGCCGACCGCGAGATCCAGCGCACCCTCATGGAACTCCTCTCCCAGCTTGACGGCTTCGACGTCATTGGCAAAGTGCGCCCCATGTCAGCGGGCTTTTTCTTTTCTCCTAGGGCTAATCGGACCCCTGTGCGACTTAGGACACCCTTTCCCTAGCCGCACTTTACCTGAATGAATGTAAATCGCAAAATATTCCTGATTCCTCGGTGGTTGCCCCCTGCATTCCAAACTTGTACAGTACCCACCATCCTGCTCAGACAAGCTGCCTGCATGTCATGCTTGGCGCACAATGTTCATTTAAATGTGCTGCATTCTGAGCACACTGTTCTTGCTGGCCTAGCGGTAATTCCTTTCTGGGCTTATCAGATGGGGCCTTTCATGTGCACGGTATTGTTGCAGGGGAGTTGGTTATTGAATGGATTGTGCAATGCGTGCGCAGGTGAAGATGATCATGGCCACGAACCGGCCGGATGTGCTGGATCCGGCGCTGCTGCGACCGGGGCGGCTGGACCGCAAAATTGAGATCCCGCTGCCCAACGAGCAGGCCCGCTCGGAAATCCTGAAGATCCACGCCTCTGGCATCACCAAGCACGGTGACATCGACTACGAGGTCAGCACCTTACCAGCTTCAGACATGCATGTTAGTTGCCACCTGTCTTTGAATGAAATTTGATGTTCAGACTTCTGAGAAGGGAGAGCAGAGGTGCTTGTGCTGGTTGGCTGCAGGCAATTGTGAAGCTGGCAGAGAACTTTAACGGCGCGGATCTGCGCAACATCTGCACGGAGGCCGGCATGTTTGCCATTCGGGACGAGCGCGATTATGTGGTGCACGAGGACTTCATGAAGGCTGCGCGCAAGTTGAACGAAGCCAAGAAGCTCGAGTCCTCAGCCACATACGACTCATCGTTTGGTGACGGCGGCAAGTCCTAGTTTAAATCTTGCGTCTGAAAGCGGCAGCTTGGGTGATTGCGAGAGAGTGGGCGGAGTTGAGTGGCCAGGAAATCTGTCAATGTTAGTCAGGATATCCTCGATACAGATGGTTGTTATTTCGCACGTGCCTTGTAACATTGACTTTGCCATACTTTGGGCAAGACTTTGTTCAACAAAAACATGTAGCTGGCCTGCTACATGTGAAGATTGACAAGTCGACTCTAGAAGGCAAAGACTATGGCAAATACAACTACAAATGCATGGCAATCCCATTGAAGTTTTGAGATTCAAGTCGTATCTGAAAGCAGCATGCTGGTACCGTACATTGTGACAAGCATTCATGTAACCCAAGAGACACCCCTGTCAGCACCCTGATCTTCCAGGTCCCAGGCATCCCAGTCACCGTCAGCATCCTTCCCTCGCCAAGCTGCAGTGAAGCCGCAGTGCCGCACTTCATACACCATGGCCCAAGGCAGCTGCAAGCAAACGTCAGCACTCAGATCCCTCAGATGACTTTGGGCAAATCCAGCTCTTTGTGCTGGCCTTGTGAAAAGCTCCTGTTACTGGGGTGGCTTGTGTTTGAGCAGGAAATAATCCTGCTCAACACAGGTACAGAAATATCGATACCCATTTCAGACCAGTCTCTTTTTGGGTAGAATTGCGCCAGGAATTCTTACCAGGCGCGCCACAGAGCGCCTGACAGCCTCGCCGTGGGTCACTACCAGCACATTCTGCCCCGCATGCCTGTCTGCAATGGCCTCCAGGGCGGCTGTGTATCGAGCGTGGGCCTGCTCGGTGCTCTCTGGATAGGCAGGGGGGTTGCCAGATGCGCTGTTCCATTGTACACCCGCCAACTGCTTCAATGTCACCTCCTGATGCGAAGCAGCTGAAGCCTCTGCCATGCCTCCATTGTCAGGAGAAGCTGCAGACACAGCAAGAATCAGTCAGTCTGTACAGAGCATCGCCAGTGCATGTAAGATGGCGGCATGTAAGGTGCCAGGCAATGCTCACGTGCTTGGCTTGATGCAGCAGACTGATAAGGCCGAGCTCCACTCTGAATGCTGGACCACATCCAGTCTGCGATGCTGCCAGGGGGCGCCTCCCAGAGATCCCCAGCAAGAAATCTTTTTGTGAGCACCTGCACCCCGCCAGCACGATCATGGGAAGGCTTTGCAGGAGAAATTCATATGCATACAGTAGAAAAGCTTGATAGCCCTTACCTCGCATATCTGCCAGTCGATCTCTAGCGCAGATTTAGGAAGCTGCAGCACTTCTTGCAATGTCCTGGCTGTCTGGTAGCAGCGCAAGAAAGGAGAGGAGACAATCCTCTGTACTCTGAATTCTTCTATCCTGCCAGCTGCAGCCCTGGCCTTGGAGCAGGTCAAGAGTCAGCCCAAGTACTTAATGACGTTGAGAAGCGTCCCAAGATTGTGCAAGGTCATGCAAGCGAGCCTCACCATCTCGAATCCACCTGCACTGAGGGGTGGGTCCCAAGGCTGCAAAGATGTGCTGGCCCAATCGCTTTGCACTTCATCTTGTCTTAGACCATGTCTCATAACCACAAGACATTGTCTGTCAAGCGATCGCTGGCCAATTTCGATCTCAGAAGAATTGTCCACTGCAGCCATCCAGGATGCAGGTTCAGGATAGTGGCTTAATATATATCCCGCACAGGCACTCTATAAGGCTGCAATCTTGTATTTCGATAGCAGATGTACGATAACCATCAATAGAAAGCATTTGCTCGAAGGAGACATTGAGGGCATCACGTGGTCTGGCGACGGTTACATATCATTAAAGATGGTTGGGCAGTTACACTCAGCCAAAGCCAGACACAGACACAGACACAGACACAGACACAGACACAGACACAGACACAGACAC